>Ga0192244_10485_pt1 | contig 15469 bp, 9 predicted proteins | sample Koala_Koa27_L3_FD_131234 | JGI IMG/M metagenome (GOLD analysis project Ga0192244, IMG submission 131234) | Enriched cells from koala feces incubated with labeled cellulose particles, San Francisco Zoo, California, United States - Koala_Koa2-7_L3 ... | reverse complement strand
TCATATCAAATTGATTATACTCCTGACCGAGCCCATCACTACGGGTACCATTCGCCGAATATGTGCCAGTATAACCAAGAAAAATAATCGGTTCATAATCTGCATTATAATCTGCCTGATAATTGGCAAGTTCTGTCGCATATTGATTCTCAGTCCCGCCCAACAAAATATCCGGTTCATAAAAGAACGCCGGGTTCGTTGTCTTAGTCACGCCATTCACCGTGATGGTCGTCGTACCGCTCGCCTGCCCTGACGCGCCAGCCATATTAGCGCTCCAGATAAGGGTATATGGAGTAGCTGTCCACAAATAGTAGTCATCTTCGCTATAGTCTCCGCCACCGCTTCCGGTAGAATTCAGATTATAAAAATAATTGTAAATATATGGATCCGGATTATCGTTAATATCGGATCCAAAGACACCTGAGTAAGAGGAATCTGTACCATCGCCCGAACCGGACAGAGCCTTGAAATTCGAAGAAGCCAGATTAATGCCCAACAAAGACAGTATTACAGTATTCGCCTGCCCTGTCGCACCACTCAGATAAATATCATTATCTACCTCCATCCCCTGTTCTGGTGCCTTATAACTTACAGCTGCCAACGCATTAACCGGTAAAACAGTAACAGTCAGGGCTGCAGCTGCCATCAAAGCAATACCTGATTTTAAAACGTGTTTTAATCTCATTTTTTTCCTTTCATCTTTTTCTTACATCTTTACAGTTACTTTTGCCGTCAAAAGACAACTCTTTCTCAGCCCCCATTTAATTCGCTCTGCGTCAACACCACCTCCATCTGCATATGAAAAACGATGTCATTTGCTACCATACAACAATTCCACATTTTAAACTTATTATACCTCCCCCGCAGCCCCGTCTTTAGGATTTAGCACTATATTATTTTGGAGTTAATAAAAAAAGAACACCCATTTAGCTGGCATAATTGCTGGCTTTTTTTATTCTAAAAAAACTTGACAAATTTATTTTATTTTGCTTGCATATATAGTGCCATAGTGTTATAATAGAAGCGGGTGTATTTTATGGCATATTTTCTTAAAAAATCTCATTACAAAAAAGGTACTTATTTACAGATTTACGAAAGCTTTTATGACCCGGAACGGAAAGGCGGCGCACATCGTTCTTATAAAGCGCTCGGCTATGTCCATGAGCTCCAGGCGCAGGGAATTGATGACCCGATCTCATACTACAAAGAAGAGGTTGCAAGGTTAAACCAGGAACTTCAGGCTGCAAAAAAAGCAGAAAAAGCAAAACAGATTTCGGAGGAGAGCCCCGAAAGATTCATCGGATATTTCCCGATGAAAAATATCAACGACAGGCTTTCCGTAAAGAAATACATTGACCTGATGCAGACCGCTACGGATTTCCGTTTTAATGTTTTTGACATGATGTCCGCTCTTGTTTATGCAAGGCTTGTACATCCCTGCTCCAAGTCAAAAACTTATGATGAAGTGATCCCGAAGCTTTTTGATACATATGATTTTTCACTCAACCAGCTTTACGACGGGCTGGAATACATTGGCTGTGAATATGAAAAGATCATTGAGATCTATAACCACCAGATCCAGCAAATGTACCGGTTTGATACATCACATACGTATTTTGACTGCACCAACTTTTATTTTGAGATTGACTGGGAAGATAATCTCCGGAAAAAAGGCCCGTCAAAAGAAAACAGGAAGGAACCCATTGTCGGATTAGGGCTTCTCCTGGATGCAAACCAGATCCCAATAGGCATGAAACTGTTCCCCGGCAATGAAAGCGAAAAGCCCGTCATAAGAAGCATTATAGATGGGTTAAAGAGCAGGAACTCCGTATCCGGCAGGACCATCCAGATAGCAGACAAGGGGCTGAACTGTGCCGAAAATATTTTTCATGCTGTAAAAAACGGTGACGGATATATTTTCTCAAAATCTGTCAAACAGCTTCCTGCGATTGAAAAAACATGGATCCTCCTGCCAAATGACTATGTGGAAATCAAAAATGCTGACGGCAATGTCCTTTACCGCATGAAAGAATGCATAGATGATTTTGAATACAAGATCAGGGATGCTTCCACCGGACAGCTGAGAACCATCAAACTCAGGGAAAAAAGGATTGTAACCTACAATCCCTCCCTTGCAAAAAAGCAGATTTATGAAATAAACAAAGAGATTGAAAAAGCCAAGCTTCTGAAGGCCTCACAGGCGAAAAAAAATGAGTACGGCGACTGCTCCAAATACGTTATCTTTTCTACCGCAGACAAAAAAGGAAATGAAACAGACGGGAAAATCAAGGTGTCGCTCAATGAGGAACTGATCAAAAAATCCCTTGAACTTGCTGGATACAACATGCTGGTAACATCTGAAATATCCATGCCTGCAAAGGATGTATATGAAGCATACCATAACCTTTGGAGAATTGAGGAATCCTTCCGTATCATGAAGTCACAGCTTGATGCGAGGCCGGTTTATCTGCAGAAAGAGGACACCATTACCGGTCATTTTTTAATCTGTTATCTCGCTGTATTGCTGACCAGGCTTTTGCAGTTCAAGGAACTCAAAAACCAGTTCTGTACAGAAGATTTATTTGAGTTTGTACGTGATTTCAGGGTTGTGAAAATATCTGACAGGAAGTATATCAACCTGACACGTGGAAAAAATTTCATCAAGAAATTTGCTGCCCTGACAAACCTGCCCCTGACATCATATTTCCTGAGTGACGGTGAGATCAAAAAAATGCTAAGCCACAGGTTTTAAGCCTTGGCTTAGCACTACTTTTTTAATTCAACTCCCAAAGTCAGGTTTTAAACTTATTATACCTCCCCCGCAGCCTGAAAGGGAATTTCTATTTATGAATATAGTTATGCACCAGGTGAATTACATAAATAGAATATTCCCATATTGGAATAACTACGTTTCCAGATGCAACAAGAAAATAGATTCACACAAAAAAAATCCATACGGAACTGTTTCGCATTGCAGAAACAGTTACCGCATGGATTACACTGGATTTTCTCTTATTCCGACCGCAACGCCGAAACCGGATCCATCTTAGATGCTTTCCGTGACGGAATCAAACCTCCGATCAGAGTCAGCACCACACTCAGAACAACCAGCATGACACAATAGGCCGCCGGCAGATATGCCCGGGCGTCGTCAGCCTGGACAAAGTTGTGCACCACCATATTGATCGGGATCAGCAGCAGAAGGGCAATCCCCACCCCTAACAGACCTGCACACAGTCCGACGATGAATGTCTCCGCGTTGAATATCTGGGATATATTCCGCTTTGATGCGCCGATCGCGCGCAGAATACCGATCTCCCTGGTGCGCTCCAGCACCGAAATATAGGTGATGATGCCGATCATAATGGATGAAACGATCAATGAGACTGATACAAACGCGATCAGCACATAGGAAACCAGATTGATGATCGTCGTCACTGTAGACATCATCGTCCCGACCAGATCCGTATAGGTTATCTGTTTTTCAATCTCCCCGTCATCCAGCATTTTCGCATTGTAATTGTCCAGAATCTCAACCACCCCGTCCTTACTCTCAAAATCCTTCGGATAAATATCGATCTCGGTCGGGCTGTCAAAATCCACATAACCCAGATCAGCCAGGTTACCTTCATAACTGGAGCCGGCAGCAGTGCTCATGGATGTCATGAGTTCCAGCAGGGAATCCTCATCCATATTGGTACTGAATGAATCCATGATCGATTCCGCATCGATATCCAGAGAATCCAGCATACTGTCAGACATACCGCCCAGCATATCCTCCATGGAGGATTCGATCACTGTTGTCAGCTGTGCGGACATCTGGCTCATAACCGTCGACATCTGGCTCTCGATCTGTGAACTGATCTGCGTCATAACGCTGCCCATCTGGCTCTCCATCTGAGATGTAACTTCTCCCATGGCCGCCGTGATCTGTACTTCGATCTGATCACTGATCGTATCCGTGAGGCCGCTCATCATTTCGCCCATGTAACCCTGCATGGCTTCACTGATCTGCGCTTCCAGAAGATCTGTATCCATCATTTCCATGATCCCGGCCGTCAGCACCTGCTGCGCGGAATCAGAATTCAGATAATCCATAAAACTCTCACTGATACTCTCCGCCGTCGTCAGCTGGTTGGCCGCCGCATAGGAAGCATAACCGGCAGTCAGCTGGGATGTCAGGGATGCCAGCTGGTCGGAACTGATGGTAATACCGCCCATCGTTTCTGTCATCCATGCATAGAGTGCGTCAGACGCGCCTTCACTTCCGGCCGAGGAGAGTTCTTCCAGCAATGCCGTGATATCCTGCCTGGTCAATGCGTCTGAAATGGCGTCATCTATGATCTCCGACATGGCGGAAGAGAGGATCTGCTGCGCTTCCGCACTGGATAAATATGTCATAAAATCGTTTGACAGATCTGTGTAGGAAGCAACCGAATTCTCTGCGGCATAGGCCTCATAACCGGAAAGCAGCCCTTCCGCCAACCGGCCCAGACTGTCCGATGAAGGAGTAAAAATCTCCGACAAATCCAGATCCGACATCAGTGCGCTGAAATCCAGGCCGGATACTTCCAGTTCTGACAAATCCAGATCCATATCGGATAGATCCATATCTGACAGATCGAGCTCCATATCCGACAGGTCAAGATTCAGGTCCATATCCGACAGATCCAAGCCCATGCTGTCAGAACCCGTCAGCGAAGATAAATCCATGGAACCGCCGTCCATGAGGTCAGACAAATCCACAGACGACGAAAAGAGATCCTCGATACTTTCCGAATCAAACAAATCGGACAAGGTATCATCATCCAGGGAAAACAGGGATTCGAGATCAAAATCCGCCCCCTCCCCGAACGCTTCCCCGGTAAACACGTTCGTATCCGGGTCTGCTATCTGGTCTCTGACGATCTGGCTGTCCTCCGCCTGTTCCGCCACATGCCCGATCAGGGATTTCGGATAATTGAGCCCTTCCGTCAGGGCGGCAGACGCCGCATCCTCCAGCGGCTGGACAATGCCGACGATCGTGATATCCTCACCGTTCTGAACCAGTTCCCGCATATAATCCTCATTGTCGGTCTTATCGGTCCATACATCATATTCACTGTCATATTCATAATAATCCGAGGCATTGACCAGCTTATATGTCTTACCCAGGACTTCATCATAGGAATACGTATCGAGGTATTCCACATCGTCAATATTCTCTCCGTTCGCAGCCTGCTCGACCAGCTCCTCATACTCCTCATAATCCCTGAGCCCGAGCGTGTACAGCATATAATCGCTGACACTCCCGTCCGAGCTGAGCACCAGAACACATTCATTGTAATCCTCCGGCCACCGCCCCGCTTTCACCTCATAAGAATCAATATAAAGCTCTTCATTCTCAGGCATCGCGTAAAACAGATCCATACTCATATAAGAGGACATCATACTCATCAGGCTTGAGCTTAAGCCGAATCCGCTGGTCAGCGTCGATTCGGGGTTCACCTGATGAATGTCATCCCCGTCTTCCATATAAATCTGCGGTTCAATGTCATAGATGTACTCGACGGCCTTCGTATAGTCGTCAAGATCACTCTCCCCGCTCTCAATATATTCTTTAAAGGAAACCAGGTCATTGGTATCCATCATGGAGAACATGCTGGATATCATTTCTGTAACCGTGATCTGATCCTCCCCTGTCTCTTCGTCTGACGCGAAACTGCTTCCCATAAACGAACTCATCATGGAAGATATGCCAAAACCGGAGCTTGACACCTGAATGGGGTATTCCGACATCGTATCTTCCTCCAATGTGTCTATGTAGTCATTGACACCGGCGGAAACCGCGAGCACCAGGCCAATCCCGATAATGCCGATCGAACCGGCGAAAGCGGTCAGAAACGTCCGTCCGCGCTTCGTTCCCAGGTTGTTAAAAGACAGCCCCAGGGAAGTCAGGCGCGACATGGCAGAATGCCCCATATTCTGATGCACCGGCGGTTCCATCACGGTATCATCTACAAAAAACGGGTCGGTATCACTGATGACATGGCCGTCTGTAAGTCGGACGATCCGCGTCGCATACTGCTGTGCCAGCTCCGGATTGTGCGTCACCATGACTACCATACGCTCCTTCGCCACTTCCTTCAGCAGATCCATGACCTGCACGCTGGTCTCCGAATCCAGCGCGCCGGTCGGTTCATCCGCCAACAGGATATCCGGGTTGTTGATCAGGGCACGCGCGATCGCAACACGCTGCATCTGCCCGCCGGACATCTGGTTCGGCTTTTTGTGAAGCTGATCCCCGAGTCCTACCTGCTCTAACGCCTGTTTCGCCCTTTTTCTCCGCTCGGCCTTGGAAATGCCGGAAATCGTCAGCGCCAGCTCCACATTCGACAGGACCGTCTGGTGCGGGATCAGGTTATAGCTCTGGAAAACAAAACCGATCGTGTGGTTCCGGTACGAATCCCAGTCCCTGTCCGTATATTTTTTTGTGGAAATCCCGTTGATGATCAGATCTCCGCTGTCATAACGGTCAAGGCCGCCGATGATATTGAGCATCGTCGTCTTGCCGGAACCGCTCGGACCCAGTATGGCAACAAACTCATTGTCGCGGAAATTCAGGCTGACATCATCCAACGCAGTCTGTACCAGATCACCGGTCGTATACTGTTTGCAGATATTTTTCAATTGTAGCATAATCACACCTCGATTAAATGTAGAACGAATCACCGTTATTATTTCAATCCGTATTTCTCCATGGCACTATCCGACAACCCGTTGTTTGATTAATTATATATTTATGGTTAACAGACATCAACCATCAATATTTTTTATCTGTCGGATAGTCAGTAAACGAGTGATATGAGAAAATTAAAGGCCATGAACCGCAATTACTCCATCCATGACCTTTAGACTCCGGCATCATACCATCAGGTTTTTTGCACCGCCATCCGGCTGAACCGTCTATCCTTCAAACTGCGCGTTATACAATTCTGCATAGAAACCGTTTTTCTGCAGCAATTCCTCATGCCGTCCCTGTTCCACGATATCTCCGTCGCGCATGACGAGAATCACATCCGCATCCCGGATGGTAGAGAGACGGTGCGCAATCACAAAACTGGTTCTTCCCTCCATCAGACGGTTCATCGCCTCCTGAATCAGCAGCTCTGTACGGGTATCCACGCTGGAAGTCGCCTCATCCAGAATCAGGATCGGGCGGTCCGCCAAAATAGCACGCGCTATAGTAAGAAGCTGTTTCTGCCCCTGGGAAATATTATTGGCTTCCTCATTAATCTCCATCTGGTATCCTCCGGGAAGTGTCTGAATAAATGAGTGGGCACGCGCGGTTTTTGCGGCCGCAATAACCTCCTCATCCGTAGCTTCCGGTCTGCCGTAACGGATATTCTCCATGATCGTACCGTTAAACAGCCAGGTGTCCTGCAATACCATGCCGATATTCTGCCGAAGATCCCGGCGGTTAAAGTCGCGCAGGTCATGGCCGTCCACCCGGATGGCACCGGAATTCACGTCATAGAAGCGCATCAGCAATTTAACCATAGTAGTCTTTCCGGCACCTGTAGGTCCGACAATCGCCACCGTCTGTCCCGGCTTAGCCTCGCTGGTAAAGTCATGAATGATGACCCTGTCCTCGTGATATCCGAAGCTGACATGGTCAAATTCCACATCGCCCGCTGCCGATTCCAGCTGTACCGGATTCTCCACAGACTGAACCTCTTCGTCTTCTTCCAGAAATTCAAAGATACGTTCCGCGGCAGCTGCCATACTCTGAAACATATTCGACACCTGCGCCAGCTGTGTCATCGGCTGTGTGAAACGCTGCACATACTGGGTAAAGGAAACGATATATCCCACCTGTATGGTGCCTGCCGCCGTCAGGATGCCGCCCACGATTACGACAGCTACATAACCGGCATTGCTGATCAGGTTCATGATCGGCTGCATCAGGCCGGACAGGAACTGGCTCTTCCAGGCGGACTGGTACAGCTTTTCATTGGTATCCTCAAACTCCTCCATCACCTTACCCTCACGGTTAAAGGCTTTGATGATATTCTGACCGCTGAAGCTCTCCTCAATCTGACCGTCAATCTGACCAAGATAGTGCTGTTGTGCTTTAAAGTGTTTCTGGCTGAATCTTATAATAATCATCACGCAGATCAGTGAAACCGGCAAAATGATCACCGTGATCAGCGTCATCAGCGGGCTTAATGTCAGCATCATAATAATGACGCCCACCATTGTGGCAATACTGGTGATCAGCTGGCGGAGACTCTGGTTCAGGCTCTGTCCCAGTGTATCCACATCGTTTGTGATTCTGGAGAGCACATCTCCGGTCTGCTCGGAATCAAAATACGCCATCGGCATACGATTGATTTTCTCACTGATATCCTTTCGCAGGCTGTAGCTGATCTTCTGGCTGATGCCGGACATAATCCATCCCTGAAGGAAACTAAATATCGAACTTGCCACATATAACACCAGAAGAGTGACCAGAATCGTCCCTATAGCTCCGAAATCAATGCCTCCTGTTCCCGTCACCTTTGCCATAAACCCGTTTGCCAGCTCTGTGGTAGCGTCACCCAGCAGCCTCGGGCCATACACATTAAACACTGTGCTGACGACAGCAAAGATAATAACAAAAGCCATGCCGATCTTATAGCGTCCCATGTAGCGGAATAATTTCCCGATACTGCCCCTGAAATCTCTTGCCTTATCCTGTGACTGATTTCCTCTCATCGGCATTACAGATCACCTCCGTTCAAAGCGAGTTCCTGTTCGCTCAACTGACTCCTTGCGATTTCCTGATAGGTTTCACAGTTTTTCATGAGTTCCGCATGTGTACCTTTGCCGACAATTTTTCCTTCGTTCATGACAAGGATTTCATCCGCATACAGGACGGTGGAAATCCGCTGGGCGACAATTAACACAGTGGCTTTGGCCGATTTTCGGCCGAGTTCCCGCCGCAGCGCCACATCCGTTTTGTAATCCAATGCAGAAAAGCTGTCGTCAAAAATCAGGATCTGCGCGTGTTTCGCCAATGCCCGGGCAATGGAAAGCCGCTGCTTCTGGCCGCCGGACACATTCGTGCCGCCCTGAGCGATGGCACTCTGATAGCGGTCATTTTTCTGATCAATAAATTCTATAGCCTGTGCGGTGGACGCCGCATCTTTCATGTATTCATCCGTAACGGACTCTCCGGCATACTTGATATTGGACTCGATGGTTCCGGAGAACAAAAATCCCTTCTGCGGCACCAATCCGATCTGATCACGAAGTTTTTTCTGACTGATTTCCCGGATATCCACATCGTCCAGACGAATGCTTCCCTCCGTCACATCATAAAACCGCGGGATCAGGTTGACCAGCGTAGACTTTCCGCAGCCGGTGCTTCCGATGATCGCCGTAGTGGTGCCTGGTTTTGCGGTAAAACAGATATCTTTGAGAACCGGATCCTCCGCTCCCGGATAAGCAAAAGAAACATGGTCAAAAACCAATTCTCCGCGGAAGCTGCGTTCTTCAAAGGATGCCGCGTTTTCACTGTCACGGATCTCGCTTTCCGTCTGAATCACCTCATAAACACGGTTCGCGGCTACGACTGACCGCGGCAGCATGATGGATATCATCTCAATCATCATAAATGCCATGATGATCTGAAGCGCGTATGTCATAAACGCCACAAGGTCTCCTACCTGCATCAGGCCGTCATCCATTCCTTTTGCGCCGAACCAGATGATCAGCAGATTGACACCGTTCATAACAAACATCATGCAGGGAATCATAAAGCTCATCACGCGGTTCGTAAACAGTTGTACCCGCATCAGGGAATCGTTTGCCTCATCAAAACGTTTTTCTTCATATTTTTCTCTGCCGAACGCCCGGATAACCGGAATACCGTCGAGAATCTCTCTGGATACCAGATTGACCCTGTCGATCAGCTTCTGTATGATTTTAAATTTCGGCATCGCCACGGCAACCAATCCTACAATCAGTCCGGTCATCGCCAACGCGGCAACCACAATAATCCACACCAGGCCGGTCTGCGAGCTGAGCACTCTGATAATGCCGCCGATGGCAAGAATCGGCGCAAACAGAACAATCCGCAGCAGGATCACCATTGTCATCTGCACCTGCTGGATATCATTAGTACATCGCGTGATCAGGGATGATGTACTGAACTGATCAATCTCACTGTTCCCGAATGAAAGCACACGGTCAAAAACCTGATGACGAAGACGTTTCGAAACCTTCGCAGATGTCACGCTGGCAAAATAGCAGGCGAAAATCGCCGCTACACTCATCAGAACGGTCATGAGAATCATTCTCCGTCCGATCCGGAAGAGATACTGTCTCTGTATCTGATCCTGATCTACGCCGATCTTTTCGTATTCCGCGCTGACCTCCTCAATCGCAACAGAAGAGAAAATCAGATCACTGGAATCACCATATTGCTCCATCGCACTATCCGCCATATCCAGAAGCGCGTCGCTGTCGAGCTGTCCGGCCTCCTGCATTGTCTGCAGCAGAGGAAGCATATTGACGGTCGTCTCACCATCCTCATTTTCAGAAGTATCCAGTTCCAGTCCCATCATGGCGCCCAGTTCTTCCAGAGAAATCTCAGCAAGAGCGCCCTCTTCCATAGAGAGCTGTTCCTCCATCATCTCCTTAAAACTGTCCTCCGAAAGGGCGGAGAGCTGATATACCATAACCATCGGCATCTGCAGCGTGTCGGATATTTCCTCCGTATCGCTGATTTCCTCATCCAGATACCAGATGCCGTCCTCCAGTGTATAAGCATCCTCCACAATCTGAATATCGTCTTCATCCATAAACAGTTGCAGATACTCCATTGTCTCCTCGCTGATCTGTACCGCGGCCGCATCCTCAATACCGCCCTGTTCGATTCCCACATCCACGATGTCACTGGTGTAAGAAGGCAGCGACAGCTGGCAAAACGCCTGAACAATCAGCAGACAGACAATGATCAGAACCGCCGGGATGTGGTGTCTCAGCGGCTTTATCAGATTTTTCATGAAATACTCCTTTCCTACCGGATTCTCTGTTCGTATGTTTTCCGCATTTTATCCGCACGGCTCAGCAGAGTGTACGATATGTGAATAACTCCTATGAACAATTGCAAAAAATCGCGAAAACAAATAGTACGCACCGGTTGATTTTTATACTTTTGTGTATTATAATTCATGTGTGGCTGATTTCAATTGCCAGTATGATGGAATTGAGCATTATGATACATATCTCGTAAAAATGTTTCATATGTCTGATTTTCGAATACAATAGCTGCTTTCACACATCCTGTTTTTACAGTCAGACAAAGCGGTGTTTGAAAAGATAGCGAGGCAAGAAGCATGGAAAGAAAAACGGACCGCAGGGTAAAAAAAACAAAGACATCCCTGCATCAGGCATTCAGCAATCTTTTAAAGAAAAAAGATTACAGCGATATCACTGTAAAGGAACTGGCGGATGAAGCAGATATCACGCGAAAAACCTTTTACCTGCATTACAACACGCTGGATGATCTCCTCCGGGAATTTATGGCTGAACGGTATGAACGTATGTGGGATACCATGAAAGAAATGGATCTGTTTTCGGAAGATTTTGACTATATGAGTTTTTTTACTCATCTCCAGAACTTATTTGAAGAAAACCATGGCCTGATTAAAAAGCTGATGGATGATACGAATTCCCGCTATGTGATGCAGCAGGTGATGGAAGAAAATGAGACGAAAGCCTTTGAGCACGCGAAAACCCGTTTTGATATGAAACCGGAGATTCTGCACATCTATTTCCGTTATTATACGCGTGGGATGTCGGGGAGCTTTCTGGAATGGTTTATGAACCCTGACGCCGTGCCGCTGGAGGAGTTTGTTGAAACGGTAAAAAATATTAACATGCAGATGTGGGAGGCATTGCTGAAATACAGAAAGACGCAGCCGGATGAATAAGGCAGGCATTTGACGATTCTCCCCCCGGGTTATTCCAGCAAATCGGATACTTCGCACTTCAGAGTCTTTGCAAAGCGCATGACAATATCAGATTGTGCTTTATTCAAATTCTTGCTTTTTCGCTCGTAAGCACGAATTGTATTTACGGAAACGCCGGATTCATTCGCAAGTGCTTCCTGTGTTATGCCGCAATGCTTTCTTGCTGTCTTCAGCTTACTTTCGCTGTTTGCAAAATGGGCATCCATGACTTCATAACATTTTTGAATATCTGCCTCATGCAGAGTTCCGTAAAGCCTCAGAAGGTCATCATAAGGTACTGTATCGAGAATACTTCTGAAAGTTCTGCCGGAGTGCCATTGATAATGTGCCAGCATCCAGCCAACCCAATAAACAGGGCTTCTGTTGTAACTTTTCACGAGATCAGCATTGCAGCTTTCACCTGTCGTTTTTTCCATAACCTCTAAGAATAGTTCCATGCCGCTTTTTCCTGCAATGTATTTCGGGTTACCGCTTTCAAACTGTTCAGCAACATCAGATTGAATAAATCGTTTCAAAAAATCCGTCCCGTTCATTCCAAACACCGCCACCGCATTGTGAAGCATATTGCCGATTGCACGGGAAGTTTTACTCAGATATAACTGACTGTAAGCGTGGATCGTCATGCTTCATATCCTCCCTTATAATATCAAGAACGAAAATATCATCCATGAGCTGCTGCAGATTTTTCTTTCTGCTTACGTAAGCGGCTCTTGCATTTCGGTCTCGTTCAGCTCTCTTATAGTAGTATTCACGGTAATCAACTGCTTCATGTTCGATAAATTCAATCTGTCCAAAAGAGCGCTTAGAAAGAAGGACAATCTGCTCTCCGAGTGTGCCAAGCTGCATGGCAAGATTTAAATCCCGCAAAGAGATTGTGTTGTTCACAAAATCTTCTGCAAAGGAAAAGTAAGAATCATCTGCACGGTAACCGATCATTACATCAACATTCGCGGTGTCAGGCATAAAACGAGAAAGAATAAAGTTCCTTGCATTGTTTCCGATGGGAGAAGTGATGTCAAACTTTCTATGTTCAAGTAAAATGGCAAGCCAGTTCAGAATATTAAACTCGCCTTTTGTAAGGCGCATCACATTCATCCCGTCAAAGTGCATGATGTATTTATTGGAATAACCATCATTTTTGAGAGGGCAGGCCCATTCCTTTGCAAGCTCTATGCTTTCTGTGCAGTAAAAACCCTGTCCATAATCATTGTAGCTTTTTCCCATACCAAATTTCGGCACTTCAACAATCTGCTGAGAGCCGTGATAAATAATCAAATCATCCTTCATACGTCATCTCCGGGTAATACTACAGTATCAATTTGGTTGTATTATAATACTGCAGTATCATGTTGTCAATATATAATAATAATGCTTCCTAATGAGCAGCCGCATACAATCGGCTGCTCATCTGTTTTCATATATAGTGGTGTCCGCGTCAGCGGACATGTCCGGTTACTCCGGAATGATCGGCAGCGTAATCTTCGACTGATGCTCCGAATCCCGATAAACAGTCACCACCGTATCTTCACTCAGCGCACTGTTCGTTGCAAATGTCGGCGAGTTGGCGCAGGCGATGGAGATGCGAATACTGTGCCCCTCTGAAAATGTCCATGAAGTCGGGAAAAGTGTAATCGCAAGTTCCACGATTGCGTCGTCCGCAAAAATATCCGAGACATACTGTTCCTCCTCGAAGCCGTGCCAGATCAGATCCGGCAGCACATCGACATCCGTCCCGCCCTGAATCATTGTGTCATTATCATAAGTCGCGGCAAAACCGGCTGTCAGCACTCCCTCTGTCACAAGCACAGCGTTTCCGTCCTCATCCACATCCTCCCCGCAGTATTCCCAGAACGGAGATTCCGTTTCATGATAGCCCGGATCAATGATCATCCTGGAACTATTCGTAGATTTCATCGTATTATACAGCTCTGTTGTGCTGGTGATAAACGTATCCATCCAGCTTCCGTGATTGTAAATGGCGATATCCGTCTCCATAATATCCGCGATATAGGCCGACGGGCTGGCTTCATAAGCGCTGATCGTCAGCGTATGATCCCCGCTTCCCAGTTCCACCTCCGAATCGATATACTCCACCTGTGAACCCAGCGTATTATACGGGACATCTGTAAAAACATCCTCCCCGTCCACTGCGAGTGTGCAGCTGTCACAGGTATAAAGGGATGTCTTTGCCGGAATGACGGTAACATCTTCCAAACCGAATTCCTCAAATTTTTCCATGACATAAGACTGAGCTTCCTCACCCGCCTCGGTTCCCGGCAATCGTACTCCCATGTCCACAAGATCCGTTGCCCATCCGTAAATGGTATCTTCATCCGGCATTCCTGCATTATATTGTGCGGTAGCAGAATCATCCATAGACAGTTTTTCCAGCTTGCTGATTTTTACGGATGGAACAATAAACAACACCGATGCAAAAGCAACGGCTGCAGTTAATATAATGACAAGCACAATGATGCCTATCCTTTTTCTAACTCTCATCTTCAATCCTTCTGAAAAATGGTTGATTTCATTTACACCTGATAGTATAATTCACTGTATATCCGTTTACTATATTCAATTTTACTCTGTTTGTAGTCTAAACTACAAACAAAACAAAAGTGTAAATTATCCGGGAGATTTTTTTGAATAAGAATGACAGACGAGTAAAGAAAACGCAGGCGGCACTCCAGAATGCATTTGCAGAATTAATGCAGGAGAAAGACCTGCACCATATTACTGTACAGGAACTCACGAGCAGAGCAAACATACACCGTGTGACTTTTTACACGCACTATCACGATGTGTACGATTTATATACCCAGATTGAAGAAAACACATTGACTGAACTCGGAAATATCGCAAAGAATGATCCGGCACATCTGTATGAAGGAATATATAACGGGATTATAGATTATATATACGATCATCAGACTTTGTTCCATATGTTTTTATGCAGCGAAAATACATCATTTACAAATCGTCTCAGCGAACTTTTCGAAACGAAATATTTAAGCATCTGGCTGTTTGAAGATAATCTGACGGAAATCTCATCGGAAATGCGTTATCTGACTTCCTACCATATTCATGGCTGTCTTGCCATCATTACCACATGGGCAAAGAGCAGCTTTGCCAGCCCGAAAAGTAAGATTATCCAGCTCCTGCTCATGGCAGACACGAACTTTGAGCAGATGCTGATTGAACAAAAAATCACATGAATGTAAGGAAAAAACGCCTGTCAAAGACTTTTCTTTAACAGGCGTCCTGATTTTAATAGTTTTCAGCCGGCTTTTCAGAGTGGCTGCACTGAACTTCCGGGACGTACTCCAGGCTTCCGGCATCACCGGGCACACCGCCATATACTTGGGCGCCTGTTGATGCGAGCGCGGCCCGAGCACCGCTTCCGATTCCGCCGCAGATCAGGACATCCGCCTGCAAGGCATGAAGAATTTCTGCCAGGGCGCCATGTCCGT
>Ga0192244_10483_pt1 | contig 15495 bp, 15 predicted proteins | sample Koala_Koa27_L3_FD_131234 | JGI IMG/M metagenome (GOLD analysis project Ga0192244, IMG submission 131234) | Enriched cells from koala feces incubated with labeled cellulose particles, San Francisco Zoo, California, United States - Koala_Koa2-7_L3 ... | reverse complement strand
ATTGTGACGGATACTGTACTTAATTCAATAAATTCCTAATCCACTCAAACAGGTCGTTCAAAGCATAGTCACCAGAATGGGGGCGATTCCATGCAAGTTTAAAGTTGACGTCTTTCCCTTCATTCTGAAGTTTTGTTGCAAGATTTACCGGAATAGGAAAAGCGGTATCTCTGTCTATTGCCCCATGGCGGATGTACCAATGCGAGGCTACTGTAGTATTGGGCGCTGAGATGAAATTCATCGGGTTCATCAGTCTCACTGCTGTCCTGGTCTTCAAATCAAGTTGCGATTCAGCGTTTCCCGTAGACTTTTGAAGGGAATAATCGGTAAAGTTGACCGAACTGCCATCTTTATCGCCAAATTCTTCATTTTCAGCACTGGAATTGCCTCCAGCTACCCCTTTGCTATCAAATGCAGGAGGCGTCTTTAAAGGAGTCATTGAAACTACATAATTTAAATACCGCTCCAAATCCAAATCTATAATATATTCTCCTTGAATTCTTGCTCTTCTTTCCGGTCTCAAATCCGGTCGTTCGTGTCCTCTCATACCTCCGTTTATCGGAGCTGCGAACAGAGGCAGTTCATTGAATGCAAATCCAATGCTATCGGGAATTGTTGCTCCATAATCTTTGGCTTCCTGGGCACTTCCTATTAACAGTTCCTTGAGGTAATCCAAGTAATTTACTGATGTAAGAGGAGTTCCATCCGGTTTCTTAAGGTTCAGGTTGTTGAGATAGTCCGGATACTGTGCCGCTAACTCTTTGGATACTTCAGCCTGTTTATCGGTCAGACGTCTTGTGACATTGTTTGTACATCCATAGAGCCACTCATAAGCCGCATCGGCATGCTCCAAGTCTGTAATGGGGCAAAAACAAACAGCAGCAAAGATATCATCCCGTTCATCCGCCGCCCCCATTTCCTTCAGATATTCTTCATAGGCAGGATTGTTTCCGGTAGCTCCAAGTAGCGCGGACATGGCTCCTCCGGCACTTGTACCATTGGTTATGATTTTTTTAGCATCGCCGGGCAGCTCTTCGTCAAAGTGGCGCAGATAGCGTACGGCAGCTTTCAAGTCTAACAGAGCCTTGGGGGCACGTCCGGTATATACCTTTTGGCCCTTGGCATCCGTAATGACCGAATTGCGTCCACGGACTCCGGGAATTGCCACTACATACCCTTCCGACAAGGCACGACCCGAGGCATCGCTTGGATTGACAGACTGTGGTTTAGCCGCCATATAGCCTCCTACATAATTGGGCATGAAGATAGGAGTCGACCGATCGGCTCCCTCAGGGATGAAGACATTCATGTACTGATAAGTGGAATCTTCCACATTTGTAACATAATAAAGTTTTGTGTAGGCAGTATAGTTCACTACTTTTCCATTGGGCATAGTAACAGACCCCGCCACGCCTTTTGAAGCATCAAACACCACTCCCGATGCCGGCTTCTCCCCTGCTAAGGCACACACAGAAGATACCAAAGCAAGCGTAGTTACAATGTATTTTTTCATTTTTCCACAAAATATGGTGAACAAAAGTACAGAAATAATTCATATAAGGATTCTTGCCCTCGACTTAATTTTATCTTTTTTACGGGGAATAAGGGAAGGTTAAAGAATTTGTTTTTTTTCAGTTTTTTATAGATTATATTCTATTTTCAAATAATATTTGTACCTTTGTCGCAAATTCTAAGGCATTATGCATACCACTTTGCAACACATCGTAGGATTTATCGAAACTCATGCATGCAACATCCTGTTGTTTGTTGCATCGTGCATATACATGTATATTCTTTCAATAAAGTGTGGCATAAATTGGGGAATGTGTGAAATTCGTGTAGACAAACACACACATTCTGACCAACGCTTCTCGTGCGTTAATTTATTCATTTCTACAAAGATATGCAAGGGTGGAAAAACTCTTTTGAGGGATTTCCCGCCCTTGCCCTATTCATATTCCCCGACCGTTTGGGGCTTAACGCCCTTTGAATGCCGGCAACAGCTTCCCGGTCGCTACCCTGTTACTGGCTGGCAGCCAGGCAACCACCATCGAAAATACAAGCAAATCCTAAAACAACAACGATATGACTGATGTAAGAATTTGGATAACCGCCGCCTTGTTACTGCTTGCAAGCCTGTTGCCTGCCGCTGCACAACAGCCGGCCGACACCACCTACACCTTCCGCTTCGTTGGAGGAAAGGATATGTTTTACGTGCCCTGGAAGGACAACGCCCCGGAGCTGGCCCGCCTGCTGGCGTGTGTAGATGGACACAAGTCCGACATTCTTGCCGGGCGGTTGCCGCTGTACGTGGACGGATACTGCCGCTCGATGCCCGACGTGCGTGCCTGCCTGCACACCGCCAGGATACGCGCCAACCGGGTGAAGACCGAACTGATTCTGCGTGCCGGGCTGACGGAAGACTGCTTTGTGACCCACAACCATGCCAGCGGGGGCGAATACGTGACCGTGCGCATCACCCTGCCCGCCACGCATGCCGAAACAGCCCCCGAACCGGAAACCCGCCCTGACGAAACCGTACCTGACGAAGCTGCAAATACCGGAGCCGTACCTGCCGAACCGGCGGAGGCTCCCGCACAGGCTGACGAAACCGCACAGGCCACCCCGGCCGAAAGCCACGATGCACGGCAGAGTGCCCCTGCCGACCGTCCGCAAGAGGCAGTGCTTGGCGCCGAATCTCACCTTGCCCTGCGGACGAACCTGTTGCACTGGGCTACGCTGACGCCCGACCTTGGCCTGGAGTGGCGCATCCATCCTTCGTGGGGCATCCTGGTAAACGGGGCGTGGACGTCGTGGAGCTGGAAGGGGAAAGACCGCCGCTATGCCCTTTGGGAAGTGGCGCCGGAAGTGCGCCATTATATCAGCAAGGAGAAGCGCGGCTACCTGGGTGCGATGTTCAAGGCGGGAGAGTTCAACTACAAGCTCTCTGCAACGGGCAAGCAGGGTGACCTCGTGGGCGGCGGCATCACCGGCGGCTACCAGCTGCGGCTAAGCAAGGCACTGGCGCTCGATTTCTCGCTGGCGCTGGGCTATCTGAAGGCTGACTATGAGAAGTATGAGGTTGTCGACGGGGTACGCGTGCGCCGCAGCAACGAGACGAAGAACTGGTGGGGGCCTGTTAATGCTGGGGTGACACTCGTATGGACAATTAAATGAAGAATGAAGAATGAGGAATGAAGAATTGGTTGGTATGAAGAAGATATACATCATAGGTATGGCAGCCGTGCTGCTGTCTGCTTGCGTGAAGGACACGCTTTACAATACGCCGCACCCCGACAAGGGGCCCTCACCGTGAGCCTGGCGGGAGTGTCGGCAGGCGATGACTATGTACTCGACATCGACGGGAAAGCGACCGGCATCACCGGTTCGCCTTTCACCTGTCCCGACCTGCTCGCACCGGGAGCGCACAGCCTGGTGGTCTATAACCGTGTGGAAGGCTTTACCTTCGAGGGACGGACGGCGCGGGTCAACACTGCGACCGGTACCCGTGCGGACGCTGCGGCCATCATCCCTTTGCCGGGCTGCCTGAAGTCCGTCAGCCGGGAGATTACCGTCACAGCCGACGACACGCTGCGTGTCAGCCTTGTGCCGCTGCAGCGGGTGCGCGACTTGCACATCGAGTTCACCGTAACACAAGGCCGCCCCGAGCTGATACAGCGCATCACCGCCACCCTCGGCGGCATCGCCAGCGCCTTCGACATGGAGGCGGAACAGACCGCCGGCGAACCAGCTTCCACGGTCTTCGCCTTCACCCGCGAAGGCAGCAAGCTCACGGCCGACCTGCGCCTGCTGGGTACGATGGGAACCGTGCAAAGTATGGTGCTGGACATCGTCTTTACGGATGGCGGACGCACGCAGCGCACGGAGGCCGACCTGACGGAAGCCCTTGCGGACTTTAACAAGGATATGACCACCGCCTACCGCGTGACCGGCACGCTGGAAACGCCTGTCGGCATGGAAGAAGGCAACGCTACCATCACCGGATGGGAAACGGGGGACGGAGGCGATGTGGAGGCGGGAATGTAAGATAATGAAGAATGAGGAATGAAGAATTAATAATTAATAGTGAATAAGATGAAAACAAGACATTTTGCACTCGCAGCACTGACCCTCACACTGGCAGCCTGCAACAACGACAACGAGAACCTGAACAACGACGGCCCCGTAGCCGCACAGTTCACCGCCGACATCTATAAGGCCGTATCCACCCGCGTCAATTCGGAGGGGACCGGCTTTACCGACAACGACTGTATCGGCATCAACAGCGAAGACATCACCAACGTGCCCTACAAGAGGGAGAACGGCCAGTTCGGGCCCAAGGGTACAACCATCTATTTCAATGACACCGAAACGAAGACCTTCAGCGCCTACTACCCGTATAGGGAGGACAGCGAATTGCAGAATGGAATCGTGTCAGTCAACACCGATGAATACGGTCAGGGTCCCGAAATAGACTTCCTTTTCGCCTCGGGAGCCACGGGCAGCACCAGCAGCCCGACGGTGAGCTTCACCGGCGAGTATGCGTTCAAGCACTGCATGAGCCTCGTCAAGCTCAATTTTTTGGAGGGCGAAGGCGTTGACTTCAGCGAAAAAATTCTTAAACACTGCATGTTAAATGGTCTGAAGACTGTAGGCACTTTCAACACCACTACCGGTGAAACCGCCCTGACTGTCAACTATACCTCGCCGATTACCATGTGGTTTGACGACGGCGCCACCACCTCGCAACTCTTCATTTTCCCGCAGATATTGAATAGTATTAATATCCTTAACCTGAGTGTGGTGTACAACGGCGTGGAATACACAACCACGTTGCCGAAGCCATCCACGTCTAAGTTAGACGCAGGCTATGCCTACACCTACAACATAACGCTCAACAACAAGGGCATCACGGTGGAAGAACCGGAGATTACCCCGTGGGAAGACGGAGAAACGAACAATGTAAGCATCACGCTGTAAGACATTAAGTAGTTGACGAGGGGACGAGTTGACAAGTTGACGAGGTCATCCGGCAACCCTTATCCCCTCGCTGCCCCGGCGCAAGCGTTGTCCACTGTTATTCTGAGCGATAGCGAAGAATCCCGGCAAGCGGCAGGATGGAGATGCTTCACTGCGTTCAGCATGACAGGGGGCAATGAAGAACTAAAAATGAAGAATTATGAGAACAAGACTATTTATACCCGCCGCTGCCGCCCTGCTCCTTGCACTGGCTGCCTGCACGAAGGACGAACTAAGCTCCCCCTCGGGGGGAGTTGAGGGGGCCTACCCCTTGCAGATAGCCCGCATCACCCTCGCTGTGGAGGGCGGCGAGGCACAGCCGTGGGGCGCACCGGCGACGCGCGTCAGCGAGAACACGGACGGTACGGGCAGCACGTTCGACGCAGACGACCCGTTCGCCGTACAGATAGACGGCGAGGACGAGGTCCGCACCTATACCGTGCAGGACGACGGTTCCGTCAAGGCCGAAACGCCCTTGTACTGGAGCGACAGGGAGGAGAACCACACCGTCACCGCCTGGTACCCCGCAAAGAGTGGCACCCTCGACCTCAGCGACCAAAGCCAAAGTCTTGCCTACCTGCTGAGCGGCACGGGCACGGGCGACTACGATACCCCCGTCATCCTGAGCTTCACCCACCGGCTGGCGAAGGTGCGCGTGACGCCTGCGGACAATGCACCACTCGACCAGGTGCATAGCCTCCAGCTCTATACCTGCACGGAGTGTACGTATACGCAGGAAAGCGGGCCAAGCGGCACGACCGAAGGCTGGGTAGAAATGATGAAATGCGTCTATACGATTGAAGGCCAAGAAGTGACCTGCTGGGAGGCAAACGTGGTGCCCGGCTATAAAATAGAAAAGCTGATGGCCAACAACGACGGAGAGGAGCGTAACCTGTCTACCGCCATCACTCCCGTGGCGGGCAAGTTCTACAACATCACGCTGACCGAATAGTCCCCGCTTATATTGGTACCCAAACAGTAAACGGACGGACGGGATGTGTGTCCAGTCCGTACGCGAGATAGATAAAAATTATTGTCAAACCGCCGAATGCCGGAAGGTCCTCCGGAAGGGGTCTTGAAGGGGATGAGACAAACTCCCCACCTTTGGTAACCAAACTCCCCACCTTTGATGACCAAACTCCCCACCTTTGATAGCCTAAGGTGGGGAGGCTGCCGGAAAGCCCTCCTTCAGGAGGTAAAAAAACATTGCATTATGGCATACTTTAAGAAAAAACAAATGAAAAGCAACCAGAAATGGTATCCCGTGTCAGTAACCATCGGTCGCCCCGTGGACACCGACACCGTAGCCAAGAAACTGGCCGACCTGTCGTCGCTCAGCGTGGGCGACGTGCTGTCCGTGCTCAAGCTGCTGGGCGGCGTGATAGGTGACTACATGAACAACGGCCGCTCGGTGAAGCTGGATGGCGTCGGCACCTTCTACTACACCGCCAACGCCGAAGGCCAGGGTGTGGACACGGCCGACGAGGTGGGCGCGCAGCAGATAACGGGCACGCGCGTGCGCTTCATCCCCGAAACCACACGCGACAGCAGCAACAAGGTGACCACCCGCAGCCTGGTGAGCAGCGACGTGTTCTGGGAACTGCTGGACGATGAAATCCCCGCCCGCGCCGTGCCCGACGGCGAGGATAGCGACGACGGTGAGGAAGAACTGCCGCTGGGGTGAGGCCTACCCCCCCCCGGCCCCTCTCCTTGGGATAAGGGGGATGGCGGGAAAAACAAACTTCCGGAAAAGCCGCCAGCCCGGAGAATCGTGTACGGTACCGGTACCCCGTACTGCATGGCATGAACATGGCCGTCACCTCTTCACCTGGAACAGGAAAGAGAACCGGGATATATTCCGGCATAAAGTTGCCATGCTGCATAAACGAAAAGAGGCTGTCCCGTCGAGACAGCCTCTGATTTTTTGGGGGTGATCCGCTTGGGGCTCGAACCCAAGACCCCAACATTAAAAGTGTTGTGCTCTACCTGCTGAGCTAGCGAATCAATCCTTTATCGCTGTTAAGCGGGTGCGAAGGTAGTTACTTTTTTTATAAGAGGCAAGGATTTTGCCCCTTTTTTACGTATCTTTGCCGAAATCCCACCCCCTTGAAAGCCATTGCTGCAGCGCGAATGTGGCTTTGCACAATGGAAGCCAGGAAGGGATATTGGTATCCATGTTTAACAGCATTTCAAATTTTATTATGGCAACAGTAGACGATAAAAAGATTATCTTTTCTATGGTTGGGCTGAACAAGACGATTCAGCAGAACAACAAGCAGATTCTGAAGAATATTTACCTTTCATTCTTTTATGGCGCCAAGATAGGCATCATCGGTCTGAATGGTTCGGGAAAGTCGACCTTGTTGAAGATTATTGCCGGATTGGACAAGTCTTATCAAGGTGAAGTGGTATTCTCGCCCGGATATACCGTGGGATATCTGGCCCAGGAACCCTACCTCGACCCTTCTAAGACGGTCAAGGAAATCGTGATGGAGGGTGTGCAGCCCATTGTGGACGCGCTGGCCGAATATGAAGAGATAAACCAGAAGTTCGGCTTGCCGGAATATTACGAAGACCCCGAAAAGATGGATAAGCTCTTTACCCGCCAGGCAGAATTGCAGGACATCATAGATGCTACGGATGCCTGGAACCTGGACAGCCGTTTGGAACGTGCAATGGACGCCTTGCGCTGTCCGCCCGAAGACCAGTCGGTAGAACACCTTTCGGGAGGCGAACGCCGACGCGTGGCTCTTTGCCGCCTGCTGCTCCAAAAGCCGGATGTACTGTTGCTCGATGAGCCTACCAACCATTTGGACGCAGAATCCATCGACTGGCTTGAACAGCATCTGCAACAGTACGAAGGCACCGTTATAGCCGTAACGCACGACCGCTATTTCCTTGACCACGTTGCCGGATGGATTCTTGAACTGGATCGCGGCGAAGGCATTCCCTGGAAGGGGAATTACTCCAGCTGGCTGGAGCAAAAGACCAAACGCATGGAAATGGAAGAAAAAACAGCCAGCAAGCGCCGCAAGACCCTGGAACGCGAGCTTGAATGGGTACGCATGGCACCCAAAGCACGTCAGGCCAAGGGAAAGGCACGTTTGAACTCGTATGACAAACTGCTGAACGAGGATGTCAAGGAGAAAGAGGAAAAGCTGGAGATTTTCATTCCCAACGGCCCCCGTCTGGGCAACAAGGTTATCGAAGCCAAGCATGTGGCCAAGGCCTACGGCGACAAGCTCCTGTTTGACGACCTTAACTTCATGCTTCCGCCTAATGGCATTGTGGGCATCATCGGCCCCAACGGTGCCGGCAAGACGACCCTGTTCCGCCTGATTATGGGACTGGAGAAGGCCGATAAGGGTGAATTTGAAGTGGGTGAAACCGTCAAGGTGGCCTATGTAGACCAACAGCACAAGGACATTGACCCCAACAAGAGCGTATATCAGGTAATTTCGGGGGGCAACGACCTTATCCGCATGGGAGGACGCGATGTCAATGCACGTGCCTATTTGTCCCGTTTCAATTTTTCGGGTGCCGACCAGGAGAAACTCTGTGGGGTGTTGTCGGGCGGCGAACGCAACCGCCTGCATCTGGCCATGGCGTTGAAGGAAGAGGGCAACGTGCTGTTGCTCGACGAACCGACCAATGACATTGACGTCAATACACTCCGCGCCCTCGAAGAAGGTCTGGAAGACTTTGCCGGCTGTGCGGTTGTCATCAGCCACGACCGTTGGTTCCTGGATCGTATTTGTACACACATCCTGGCTTTTGAGGGCGACTCCAATGTCTTCTTCTTTGAAGGCTCTTATTCGGAATATGAAGAGAACAAACTGAAGCGGCTGGGCAGAGAAGAGCCCAAACGTGTGCGTTACCGCAAGCTGATGAACGACTGACAAGCAACAGATATATACGTACACACACTACAGACCATACTGAAAGCGTTGGTGCTCCGTGCATGGCACCAGCCAATCAGTATGGTCTGCGTTTGTATGTAAAGAAGCGGCTGTACCAGAATGTGGAGAAGTACTCCCGTTTTGTCATTCTGAGCAAAACGAAGAATCTGATACCGCCTCTTTTTTTAGTACACTTCCACTTTCGAGGCGGCACGTTTGGCTTTGTCGCGCAGGGCATCCAGGTCACTTCCCAAAGGTGCATAGCACAACACCACCCCCATGCGCCGGTTGACACGGGTAGTCGGCTTGCCAAAAATGCGCAGGTAGGTATCCTCTTCTTGGGTCACTTCTTCCATACCCCGGTAGTTGGGATATTCCTGGCTGGCAATGGGCGAAAGAATGACGGCGCTGGCTCCCATTCTTTCTTGCTTGATGTTGGGAATGGGTAACCCGAGCACAGCCCGCAAATGCAGTTCAAATTCGTTGAGGTTCTGCGTACCGGCCAAGGTCACCATACCGGTGTCGTGCGGACGCGGAGACAGTTCCGAGAAATATACGCCCTCCTTGTGGCTCAGGAAAAATTCCACTCCCCACAAACCGGCTCCCGTGAGGGCACGGGTCACCTTTTCGGCCATCTGCTGCGCTTCTTTCAGGTGTTCGGGGTCTATATGGGCCGGCTGGAAACTCTCCCGATAGTCCCCACCCTTTTGCACATGCCCAATTGGCGGGCAGAACAGCGTGGGCCCGTTTTTCTGGGTCACCGTCAGCAGGGTAATCTCGCTGTCAAAGTTGATAAACTCCTCTACAATCAGTTCCTTTATGTCGCCACGGCTACCGCTGCACCCGTATTCCCAGGCATGTTGCAGCTCGTCGGCACTTTTCACCAGCGACTGTCCTTTTCCGGACGAAGACATCAGCGGTTTCACCACACAGGGAAAACCGACCTTGGCTGCGGCGTCCTTCAGTTCGTCCAGCGATTTTGCATAAAAGTATCTGGCTGTCTTCAGGCCCAGTTCCTTGGCTGCAAGGTCGCGTATTTCCTTGCGGTTCATCGTAAAGTTCACTGCACGCGCGCTGGGCACTACCTGAATGCCTTCTTTTTCAAAATCATACAGGCGTTCGGTGCGGATAGCTTCTATTTCCGGCACTATAATGTCGGGGTTGTGTTTGCGCACCACACGTTCCAGGGCGTCTCCGTCCAGCATGCTGAATACCTCACACTCATCGGCCACCTGCATGGCAGGCGCTCCGGTATACGAGTCGCATGCGATGATATACTGCCCTTTGCGCTGGGCGGCAATTACAAATTCCTTTCCTAATTCGCCGGAACCTAATAAAAGAATCTTTTTCATTGTTGTCATAAAATAAAAATCCTCTCTCCTCCTTCCGTACACATCCGGCCGGAAGGAAAGAGAGGGGGATACATGTTATTTATTTTACTGCCATAGGGGCAGGATTGTTCTTACTGGTGCTGTTCTCTGAGCAAATCGTTGACGGTCTTTACCGGATTGAAGGTACTCAGAGGCACCTCAACAAATACGGTGTTCCAGTCGCTCATGGCTCCGTTCCACAAACCGGGTAGTTCCAATGCCTTGAGTTCCTTGCCGTTTTTGGACTTGTAGGAAATGAAGCCCGTTGCCTTGTCCACATACTCTACCAGGTCAAACTTGTGGCCCTTGTAATCGCGCACGGCGCATACCAGGTCTACCGGATTAAAGTGTGTTCCCTTTTCAAACATGGCTTTCTTCTCTGCATCGTTCATGTCAATCTGCGAACTTTCCAGAATTTGCAGTGAAATGGTTCCATCGGCGTTGTATGCCAGAAACGGGCCACCGCCGGGCTCGCCCACATTCTTTACCATGCCACATACACGCATGGGTCGGTTCAGCTTGTTTTTGAGGTAGATGGCCAGTTCGGAGTCTTCCAGGTTCTTTGTCTCCGGATTCTTGCAGAAGAGTTCTTTTTGCAGGAATTGCAGAATTTCAATAACCTGGTCGTGGGTGTATTTGCCGCTGTCAAGCAGGCGCAGGTAGGCAAACGCTTTCTGCTGGAGGCTGATTAGGATACCGGCAATCAGCTTTTTGTATAGCACGGTGTCACCTTTCATCTTGTCGGGCACCACATTGTCTATATTCTTTATAAATATAATATCGGCATCCAAATCGTTCAGGTTCTCGATAAGTGCCCCGTGTCCGCCCGGGCGGAAGAGCAGTTTGCCGTCGGTATCGCGGAACGGCTTGTTTTCCATGTCGGCGGCTACTGTGTCGGTGCTCGGTTTCTGTTCGGAGAAGGAGATGTTGTAGTCCACTCCATATTTCTTTGCATAGACTGCAGCCTTTTCGTCGACCAGCGCCTGGAACAGGGCACGGTGTTCGGGCGATACGGTGAAATGCACATTCACCTTCCCGTTGCGGTTGGCGGCATAGAGGGCTCCTTCCACGAGGTGTTCTTCCAGCGGCGTGCGGCTGCCGTCTTCATAGCGGTGGAACTTGAGCAGGCCTTTGGGCAGGGCACCGTAATTCAGTCCGGCCGATTCGAGCAGGCTGGCTACTACCGCCTTGTAGTTTCCTTCGCCTGTCAGTGCGGCAATGTCCTTGCCTGTTGTTTTGCTGCATGCGGCATTGAGGTCGTCGTAGAAGGCAAAGTGCCGGATGTTGTCAAAGAAAGCTTTCTCAAAGCCGGTTTGCGGGGTATCGTAATCGGCGCCCAGAAATTCAAAGAGGTTCTTGAACATTCGGCTGGCTGCGCCGGATGCAGGTACAAATTTCACGACTATTTTATCGGTCTGGGTATAGGTATCCCAGGCATCGAGGTATTTTTTCTGTTCATCCGGATCAGGAGCCAAGATACCATTGTCTACCGATGCGGCCGAGTAAAGTTTCAAATAAGGGAATCCTTTGGCAAAGCATGCCAGCTGGGCGGCAATTTGCTCTTCGGAGATGCCTTTTTTGTCGAGCAGTTCCTTGTCTTGCGGTGTTATCATAATATAGTTGTTTATTGATTTATATGCCCAAATGTACGAAGAATTATCCAGCCAGCCAACTGCAGATGGTATAAATTTCCCTTTTCCACTGTTTTTGGCACGGAATGTTGCGTCGAAGATGCTCAGTCGGGAAGTATGGTACAGTAGTCGCCCGGCTGTATCAGTTTCACCAGCCGTTCCACGTCACTGTTGAGCAGACGCACGCATCCCTCACTGTCGCGTGTGCCCTGCCGTTCCGGGAAACAGGTGCCATGTATGCCTATTCCGGTAAAGGGAGGTGTTTTGAGGCGGATAAACCACGGGCCGTATGCCCCCCGGCGTATGCCAGCCCCGTCTCCGAAGTCATGCGTCCAATACCGGGAATCCTGCACCTGCGTGATGGCGAAGGTTCCTTCGGGAGTACGCATGTCACCCCGTTTCTGCTTGTGTCCCAGGTTCTTTCCGCAGCATACCGGAGCCGTGAAAAGCGTGTCGCCCGTTTCATTGAGCACGTGCAGTTGTAAGTCCGGCTTGTCCACGATAATACGGTTACCGGCACTGGAGGAGACAGCACCGATGGCAAACAAGATAAATAAAGTGTATAATTTCATATAATGCCCTGTTTTTATGTTGAAATGCGTCTTGTCGTTTGTTGTAATAATTATGTTTATGCCTGCAACATGACACAGACAAAACAGATTGACAACAGAATGAAAATTCCGGGTCTCCACTATTTAATTAAGGAGCTCACAAAAATATAAATAGAATTTTACAAGAACAAACATTTTTCCCTTTTATTGCGTCAAAAAAGATTTTTTGTATCAGTCTGAATGACAGCGTGAACTATAGATTAAGAACATTATTAGTTAACGATTTAGTAACAATGCTTTTGCATAGTAGTATATCGCTACCTTTCAAATATTTATAAATCCATTTTATGGCAATAGGTCTCTAACCATTCATCCACCGCAATTTTCCAGTTCCCCATATTGTCAGGAGTGTTGATTTTCGTTTCCACTTGATAGCGATTGTATATAGACAACCCGTCAAGTACGGTTGCATCCGGGCAGAGTTTCTTCACATCTTGTAATTTCTTACCACTTGTGCCATTGGTCATAAAGGGAATAACTGTCTTACCTTTGAAAGAATACTGATGCAAAAAACTACGCAATGGGTTAGATATATTTCCCCACCAACAAGGTGTACCCACAAAAACCACATCATAGTCGGCCACATTTATTGAAGCTGGTTTCAACTCCGGCTCATATTCCTTACCGTGTTTCCCGACTTCTTTCACACAGACATCATAATCGGTAGGATATGCTTTAACAGGTTGAATTTGATATACGTCCGCACTAAGTTTTTGGGCGATATAGTCGCCTACGGCTTTTGTGTTACCACTCCAAGAATAGTAGGCAACCAATATCTTTTTTCTCTTTATATCCGCTTTCCCCTCTTGCCCGATAACACAAGAGGTCATTCCAAATAGTGTCATAATCAAAATAATTAACTTATTCATCTGTTATCAATCTATTGGCGTTATTTCAAATATTCATTGAAAAACTCTTCAAACTTATTGAAAGGAATGACATCCATACGGTCATAAAGATCGACATGGGTCGCACCGGGGATAATCATCAGTTCCTTATTGTCGCCTTTCAACCGTTTGAAGGCATCCTGACTTGCGCCGAGCGAGTAAGCCCTATCACCGTGAACGACAAGTACGGCACTCTTGATTTCATCAGCGTATGCCATCAAGGGGAAAGTCAAGAACGGTAAGTTCGTGATGGTCTGCCAACCGTCGTTGGAGTTCAACGAGCGGGGATGATAACCGCGTGAAGTTTTATAATAAGCATGATAGTCTTTCATGAATTGCGGCGCATCGTCAGACAATTGGGCTGGAACTCCTCCTGCCATTGTGCGATGACCGCTTTGGGCATCTGCTGTCCGCTGTTCGTTAAGCGCACGGCGGGCCTCGTAGCGTTCTTCGGCTGCAAACGTATCGAATGCTCCCATCGTGGAGGATACGGTAGCTTTGATACGTGTGTCCATAATGGCTGCACTGATAGCCAATCCGCCCCAGCCGCAAATGCCGATGATTCCGATACGTTCCGCATCGACATCATCACGTAGGATAAGGTAATCCACCGCCGCACTGTAATCCTCGGTATTTATATCGGGCGATGAAACATAGCGAGGCTCTCCGCTGCTCTCCCCACAATATGAGGGATCGAATGCCATCGTGAGGAATCCCCGTTCAGCCATCGTCTGGGCATAGAGACCGGAGCATTGTTCCTTTACAGCTCCATAAGGCCCACAGACGATAATGGCAGGCAGCTTACCCGAAGCGCTTTTAGGGATATACACGTCGGCTGCCAACGTGATGCCGTAACGGTTTCCGAATGTTACTTTACTATGATTTACCTTTTCACTTTTAGGGAATGTCTTATCCCATTCTTGGGTTAAATTCAATGTTCTCATATTCTTTTCTGTTTGATGGTTCTGCTCTGCACGTACACTGAACGATGTCAGCAACAGGCAGAGTATGACGAAATATGTTTTATAACTGTTCATCGTGATTCCTTACTTATCGGATTATTATTTTTATCGTATTCCAGCAGGAAGCGTATCAGTTCCGGGTTACGGTGTGAGAACTGAAAATCAGGTTCTTTGTCGAGTGGTTTGATAGCCTCCATTTCCGCGTCGGAAAGAGTGAAGTCGAACACTTGCAGATTTTCCTCCATCCGATTGCGATGCGTGGTCTTAGGTATGGCAATGATACCCCGTTGTAACAGATAACGTAATGCTACTTGCGTAACGGTTTTGCCATGAGAGAAAGCCAACTCTTTCAATACTTCATTGAAGAACAAATCGTCACTGCTTTGTGCTAACGGAGCCCATGCCATAAGACGTGTACCATACGGAGACATCCGATAGACCCCGTAGCCCTGTATCGGCATGTCAATACCGTTGTTCAGTTTTACTGTTTCCATAAATTCGATGAGAAATGTGATTATTATTGTTTTCCGGTTTCTATCGATCCGCCTTTGCTACTTTCTGCTGGCTTCCTTCGATAGTGCCCAGTTTGGCAATGTCCTCATCTGTCCGGTTCCCGTGGATGACGATATGGCTCAACGCTTCGTTCATGGCGGCATATTCGGCATCGGTGAGCGACATTTCTGACGCACCGAGGTTTTCGAGGATACGGGCATCGCTGCGCATTCCCGGTATGGGAACAATGTGTTCGGAGTGCATCACCCAAGCCAAGGAGACTTGTGCGGCGGTGCAATGCTTCGCCTCGGCATAGCGGTTGATGAGGTCGAGCAGTGCGGCATTGGCCTGCATGTTTTCTTCCGAATAGCGGGTAATGACACGCCGCACGTCGTCGCCCTCGAAAGTCGCATGCCTGTACTTTCCGCTCAGGAACCCACCCGCCATCGGTGAATAGGCCACAAAGCCGATGCCGTTTTCTTTGCAAAAAGGAATCACATCCGCCTCCCATTTCCGTTCCATGATGGAATATTCGCTTTGCACGGCTGTAACCGGGGTGACGGTATGGGCTGCCTTGAGCTGTACGAGCGTAGGTTCGGACTGTCCCCATGCACGGATTTTGCC
>Ga0192244_10478_pt1 | contig 15584 bp, 24 predicted proteins | sample Koala_Koa27_L3_FD_131234 | JGI IMG/M metagenome (GOLD analysis project Ga0192244, IMG submission 131234) | Enriched cells from koala feces incubated with labeled cellulose particles, San Francisco Zoo, California, United States - Koala_Koa2-7_L3 ... | reverse complement strand
AGAACTTAAAATAATAGAGAGAATGGATAAGTACAAAATCAAAGTTATAGAAACCCTCTCCCGGATTGTAGAGGTAGAAGCGGAAAATTTAAGTTCTGCTATTGATAATGTAAACAAAATGATACGTTCCGAAGAAATAGTCCTTTCAGCGGAAGATTTTGATGGAAGAGATATTTATCCTGAAGAAGATTATGGAAGATAAAAAAGAATACAAAGTAAAAGTAAGATTCGTCTTAGATGGCGAAGTAATTGTCAATGCTTGCTGCAAAGATGAAGCAAAAGAGTTGGTTAAAGATAGTTTCGGTTTTGTGATAGGTGGTAATTTACATTCTTCTGATTCAAGAATAGCCGATTGGGATTTCCCTATTCATCCTGAAATGATTGTAAAGTAAACCATCATGGCAAAAGTATATGAAAACAAGAAAGGGTTCAAGGTCATACGAGCCACTCGTAGTGAAATGATGTGTTCCCTCAGTGAATATGGTTGTGCTGGCATTTGTGACAGTTGCGGATCTTGTGATTGTAAGGAAGGATTCTACATTGCTGTTCTTAATTGCTGGTACTGCTCCGATTGCTTCCATGATTGGTATGCCAAAACTAAACGCTACGCTTCTGATGAAGCTGTTGAGAACAAGAACTTTGAATTGTATAAGGCAGTTTTAGGAATATGATAAAAATTAGAAATAAATTCAATATCGGTGATGTCGTGTATGTCGCAAAACTATCAGATAAAGATAAATCAAGGTACAAGGTATCGCATGTTACTGCGTATGTAGACGAATACTTGAATGCTACCATAAGATATGGTATTACCACATTGGATGGCTCGTTTAATTCCTTGTTAATCGAATGTTTTTTCTTAGAAGATGATTTGTTTTTGACTTACAATGAATGCATTAATCGGGAAAAAACTGGGACAATCAAGCGCACTTCAAATCATTTAAAACGTGTTGTATTGCGTTTATTTTATCTTATGCTAATGTCTATGTGCATATTACCGTTTTTAGCTATTCAATTGATTCATTGGCTGTTTACAGGTAGAAAAGAATCACATACTTATTTGTTAATGAGTGAATTAACCGATAAATTTAACTGATAAATCTTTGATATTCAATATATTATATGTATATTTACATATACAAAGTTACACACTTGAATATCAGAATATGAGAACGAAAACAGAGAAAGCAGTAAAGTTATTTCAATCAGGTTGCCTTAAAGAAGCTCTCGCTATTTTTCGGACATTTCGGATTGGTTTTACTAAAGAAGAGCGTAGGACGTTGCAAATCGCATGCGAAAGCCTTACTGGGAACAGTGGTTTCTACCAGCAAATTGGAATTGATACTGATTCCATGATAATGAAGTCAAAAGAAATAATCACAGAAAAATATTTGAGCAATGAACATCAGTAAGGAAACAATCAAGAAATTGGAAAGTCTCGGTTATGTTGTTTTTGGCATGAAGGGTTATAAAAGTACCGACGAAGGTCTTTGCTTCAATGATGCAGAACACCTTGTTGTATCAATAGAAAATGCCGATTCTTTCTATATAAAATCGCTAAAGACCCCCAAAGCAAAAGAAGTAACAGTTGATTGGGTTCTGTCTAAGATTGAAAAGGAATCAAGTTATAAGAATCTGTCTCAGTATCTACGGAAGGTTTTTGGATATACGATTTCTGTTTATTCAGCTTCATACGGTATTGGCGTCGATACACTTGGTGGATATAAGCAAACAGCTAAAACAGTTTCAGACAAACTTAATGAACTCGGATTGAAGTTCAGGAATGAGTTTTCTGATGCAGCTTGGGTTTACAGGTTCATTATCAGTAAAGATAAGGACAATATGAGAATTTTAGAATCACTGAAATAGTATAGAGCAATGAAAACATCAAGTAAATTAACCAGCAAAGAGAGTTTTGATATTCTCCATGAAATAGAAAGTAGTAAATGTCCAGATGGAATTGATTTGTCTGACTGGTGGGAGCAAAAGAAAAAAGCAAAGTTAGAAGCAATCAAGAATCTTGTTCCAGAAGTCGGATTGGGATGCACGATATGTTACTACTCAGATAAACGTGCCGCAACCGTAACGAAGATAATCACCCCTTGTAAGATTGAAGTAACTTTTAACAAGACTAAGTGTATAGATTACTATGCAGGAGAGTATGAAATACTGCCGGAACTTGGAGGAGCTCCTAAAGTGTTTACTAAAAGAAGAAACGGATACTGGGTGGCCGAAGGGCAACCGTTCAAATGTGGAGTACTTCTCATGTTACATTACCAGAACCATTACATAGATCCAATTTTTTAATTTATATAGCAATGAAAGAAAATAGTAACACCCCCAAAGCGTATATTGGAACATACGCAAAGTACAATAACGGTTCTCTTGACGGAGCTTGGATGGATTTGACAATGTATGCAAGCTATGATGATTTTCTGTCTGCATGCTACAAGTTGCACAAGGACGAATCGGATCCAGAGTTTATGTGTCAAGACACAGAATGTATGCCTGATGGCATTAGCTTTCCTGAATCATTCAGCAGGAAAGACTTTGAAGATGTAATAACTGCATACAAAGAAAGTCTCGAAGAGATATCAGAATCAGTAAATGATATTCGTATTGTCGATTATTCAGAAAAGGCTATAGCTGTTTATGGAGATACGAAATCAATTAAGGATAAGCTAAAATCGCTTGGTGGCAGGTTCAATCCTCGACTTAGAGAAGGTGCTGGGTGGATATTTAGCAAGAAGATGGAAGCTGAATTGAGAAAGCTGCTTGCCGGATGTGAAACTACATGTTCTTGCCGTACTGAAGATTTAAGTATGGCCAATGAATACAAGGATACTCTCGCTGAATACTGCAAACTGGTAAATGATTGTGGATATTACTCTAAGGAGTATGAAGGTGCTGTGAAAATTGAGAATGGCGGCAATCCGTTCTATTACTTAATTGAAAAACCAAGAATAGAAAATAGTTTCTGGTTCCATGATGAAGGGCCAAATTATGAATATTACCTTGACGTAGTTGCAAATGACGAAAGTAAGAAAACCTATTTCTTAAGCAATAACATCAAAAGTTTTGAAAGCGATATCAAAAGAGCCAACAAAGGATTTGTATTGTTTGAAAAAAATAGAGTCTATTTGGATTCCCGTGATGGTAAACTGGTTAATGATGATACTCGTAAAAAGATTATTGACGGAATCTTATTCGGTAAAGAAAAGTTTGAGAAACGATTAAATTCGTATTTGAAAAGATGGGGAACCAGCAAATTGAGGTTTTGCACCTATTGGGCAGACAGATGATGAATACCAGTCATACACGCAGTTACTCAAATTACACCTCGAATATTGTTTTTTTGCCAAATAGTGTTTGTTTTTCAAACATTTTATAGTAATTTTACGGCAGAAATGGATGGAATTAGGTTATCTACAAATTCCTCCACATGGAGATAGTAATCAGCAATGGAGCTGACTTGGTTTGCTAAACCAAAGGTTCGTGAAAACGAATAGAGGTCGGGGCTCTACATCTCTGCGAATGCCGTTCAAGTCGGCTCGGTGATTGAGGTTAGGTAAGCGTGAAAGGTTCGACTCCTTTCATATAACCGGTGTTAGAAATCTGGCTGATAGGGAAGACTATCTGATTGTATCGTGTCGGAACATGGAAAGACGACGCATGAAAACTAATGGACTTTTACTCCAGTAACCGAAGGTAAACGTAAAGTCGTATTGTAGGTTGCAAAGCTCATGTAGTGTGGCTATAGACACAATGCAGGTTCGAGTCCTGCCGATACAACGAAACAATGTATGAAGTGATACATAACCGAAAGTAGTATGACAAGACCCAAGTATGACTACCTTATTGTAGGATCTGGATTGTATGGATCCATGTTTGCACATACAGCTACGTTGCAAGGTAAAAAATGCCTTGTAATAGAAAAGAATAACCACATAGGTGGTTTTTGCTATACTGAAAATGTGCATGGCATTGAAGTACACAAGTTCGGTGCTCATATATTCAGGACCGATTCAAGGAAAGTATGGGATTTTGTGAATGGTATCTGTGAGTTTATCCCGTTTGTCAATTCTCCGATTGCTAATTATCAAGGAAGGATTTATAACCTGCCTTTCAATATGAATACGTTCAACCAGCTATTCGGAGTAACTACTCCTGAAGCTGCGTTTGAGGTCATAGAGAAAGACAAAGTTGTATTTGATAATCCTAAAAGCCTCGAAGAGCATTGTCTTTCCGTTGTCGGAAGAAAGATATACGAAACGCTCATTAAAGGATATACTGAAAAGCAATGGGGGAAGGAATGCAAAGAACTTCCTGCATCTATTATGAAGCGTATTCCTGTACGTTATACGTTTGATAACAACTATTTCAATGAAAGGTATCAAGGTATTCCAAAATGTGGATATACAGAGTTTGTTAATCGTTTGCTTATAGGCTCTGATGTCTGGATTAAAAATGACTTCTTCGATGATGTGGATTGGTTTAGAAGTATTGCCAAAGAAGTTGTGTACACCGGACCAATAGACAAATTTTATGATTACAAATATGGTAAGCTGGACTACCGTTCTGTGAAGTTCAAAGAAATCTATCTACCATACATAGATAACCAGCAAGGAAACGCTGTAATGAACTTTACCGATAGAGATACTTCATACACACGCAGGATTGAGCATAAGCATTTCCTTAAAACGCAGTGCAATGGTACAGTGCTTTCTTACGAAATTCCATGTGATTACAATGACGAAACACCTCCATCCTATCCAATACCCACAGAAGAAAATCTGTCGAAATATTCCAGATATAAAGAGCTTGCCGATAAAGAGCCAAATGTCATTTTTGGTGGAAGGTTGGCAGAATACAGGTATTATAGTATGAACGATATAATAGAACAATTTGTATGAATGTAGAGATTACTCCTATAGATGAATATTTCGCAAAGTTCAGTTGGGTTCTTCGTAACAATCCATCCCTTTGGGAATATATGGATAGTGATGCTCCTGTACCTGCAACACTGGAAAGCGAAACATTATACCTGAAGAATGCAGCCATTGATTCTAAAAATCCAATGTTTGCCATTCTGGCAGACAATGAGTTTGCAGGATATGTAATGTTGAAGAACGTGGCATACGGAGCCGCAGAATTAAGCTATTGCATTATGCGGCAAGATTTATGGGGCCTCGGCATCATGAGCAAGGCAACGATGCTTGCTTTACGGTATGCGTATGGGTGTCTAAAACTTGACTTGGTGTATCTCTACATCAATCCCCAAAATATTGCTTCATACCGAAATGCCATCAATAAGCATTTTGTGCGTGTCGGTAGCAGTTTTATAAAACCTGAAGTTGAACGACTTGAAATGACGAGAACAGGATGGGAAAAAGTATTGAAGTAGTTGAAATACCTATTTCTGAATTGAAAGATGATATTGGCAATCCAAGGAAGATTACCAAAAAGAAGGCAAAGGAGCTACAGGAGTCACTGGAACAGTTTGGTGATTTCGGTATAATCGTTGTTGATGAACACAATAATATCATATCCGGGCACCAGCGTGTTAATGCTCTAAGAGAGAGTAGGGGAGAAAACGCAATCGTTCTGTGTAAGAAATTAATAGGCTACACACAAACTGAGCTTAAGGCAATTAATATCAAAGCCAACACACACTCAGGAGAATGGGATATTGATATGCTTGCAGATTGGACAGCAGATTTGAATCTTAATCTCGGATTTGAACTTCCACAAGTTGACCCAACGAAAGATGTGAAAATTAAGGATATGGAGCTTATCCGATATGAGAAGTACGATTATGTGATGATTGTTTGTAGGAATGAGATAGACTATCTAAACCTTACTCGTATGCTTGGTATTGATGACAAAAAAGTGATTGTTGCAAAAACAAAAAATGGTGAGAGAAAAATTAAAGCTCGTGCCATTTGGTATGACGAAATGAAAGCTAAAATTGTACCAGATAACAAATGAAAATATGAAGCCAATAAACGTATTGATAACATGCAGTAATATTCATGTAAAGAATATGATAGACTGCCTAAAAAACAACTACGAAGGTACTCAAGTCAATGTGTATTGCGTGAACTCTGTTGAATGGGACTTGCCAAAAGAAGGAGAATGCGATGGAGCTTTTGTTGTTCCGAATGTTTCCGATGAAAGTTACTTTCCAACACTGCTTGAATTGTGTATGAAGTTAAGTATTGATGTTGTGTTCCCTGTCACATCAATAGACTTAGACGCTATGGCTGACCACAAGAATGAGTTTGAGAAATATGGAATCCACATATCTGTGACTTCTCCTGATTCTATGAAGATTGCCAATGACAAAATTGCTCTTCAGAAGATGTTTCCTGAATATATGCCAAAACAGATAGTCGCCAAGAATGTGGCCGATGTCATACAATTCTGTAATTTTGGTAACAGGTCTATCTGCTGTAAAGTGGCCAACATGTGCGGTGGACGTGGCTTTGCTGTTATTGATGATGAAAAATGCGTTGACGTTAACCTGTTTCACCGATTTGGGAAAAAGCACTATATATCATTTGGGCAGCTTTGCCAGATTGTAGATAAAAAAGACCATGATGTCATTGTTCAGGAATACAAGGATGGTCTTGATTATTCCGTAAGCGTATTGGCTGACAAAGGACGTGTCACCCATATCTGCGGATATGTAGGATATGTTCTTGAGTTTGGTTCTATGATGTATGCCGAAATTATGCCTAACGAACAGGCTTATGACATTGCAAAAACAATCTGTGAGAAACTTGGCATTGATGGCAACGCATGTTTCGACTTCATACTTGGAGATGATGAAAATGTCACCTTGCTTGAAATAAATCCACGTGTGAATGCTTCTCTCAACTTTGTAAGCAATGCCGGTTGTAACATGTTCTATCTACGATGCAAACAGCTTCTTGGATATGACTATGAGAATGACCAAAAGGAAATCAATGTCGGATTTAAAATGAAGAAGTATTTTGAAACAAGATATTTCATTTAACATATACTGCATGTCCTACCAGCGACCTGACAGAATACTCACGCAAGATTTGCTTGAGTATTGTACTTATGTTGTTCGCTGGAAGGAAGAGGAAGCATACAGGAATGCCGGGGTTAAAGACTTGCTTGTCATTCCACAAGGGGCTACGCTGAATGATGGGACTATCGTATGGAGCTTTATGACAACTTTGTATTGGATTATAGAGAACACACCTGAAGATGTGATTTTTGTTGCCGATGATGACATAAAGAATTTCCAATATAGACTTGATGACTCAACAAACATAAAGACCCAATTTAAGAATTATCGAGAAATCGCCACATCTGAAATTGAACGCATCGCCCAGCTTCTTGTGGATCTGAACTTGGGATTTGCATGTGATAACCCTCAGTTCGCACTTTACAACTACACACAAGAATTCTGTTTCAAAGGAATGCCTGGTGGTATAAGATGGATTAACAAGAAGGCTTTCAAGGCGAAATTCGACCCAAAAGATTTTGCGACACCTGATATTGATATGATGATGCAGGAATTGCTGATGAACCGTATCATATTGCAACCTCGATATTTCCACTCAATGAGCGTAAAGGATGTAAACAGCGGAGGTACAACCGTAGATTCTAAAGTGAACTACCAGTTCAGGCTTGCCATGAAAAATAAGTGGGGAAAATATTTTGATTATGATTTTAAGAAAAACCAAGCTAAGATAAATGTTAAGCGTTAGAGAAATCCAAACTCCTGCCTATATCTGCGACATAAAAGCATTTAAAGGCAATATTACCGATTTTAGAAAAGCGGTAAACAAATACTATCCCAATTATCACATGGGGTACAGTTATAAAACGAACTACTACAAAGACTTTTGTCTTGCTGTTAACAAACTTGGAGAGTACGCCGAAGTTGTATCTCCCAAAGAATACCATTATGCAAAAGAACTTGGCATACGTGACGAGAATATCATCTACAATGGTGTAATACCTGATTTTGCCAACAAATTGAATGTATCTCTTAATGGTGGAATCGTGAATATTGAGAATCTTGACGAGTTCAAGAATTTTGTTGACTGGACCAATGACAAGCATCGACACATAGAGCTTGGTGTACGACTAAACTTTGATATTGGTAACGGTGTGATATCCAGATTTGGGTTTGATACTATTGGAGAAGACTTTAAGTTCCTTTTGAATAAAGAAAACTTCCCATTCATCATGATTAAGTCTGTGCATTGCCATATCAGCCAAGCACGTAGTTTGGAGTTTTTCAGGAAACGAGTGCAAAGTATGATTAAGTTCGCAGATATGCTTGGAGCCTCAATAATTGATATTGGCGGAAATATGTTCGGTCGTATGGATGATTCTTTCAAAGAACAGTTCAATGAGTATGTGCCAACCTTTGAAGAGTATGCTGAAGTTATCGGTACTGAAATGGCCAAGGCATATCCGAATGCAGAAAAGATGCTTATTACTGAAGATGGGACACCTGTCGTGTCAAATGTCATGCACTTGTTGGCTACTATTATCGGAGTGAAACAAGTACAAGGAAATACATTCATCGTACTTGACACCAAGCGTGAAGATGTTGGCGCGTCTTGTATTTGTAAAAGTCCGTCGTATGTACATTACGGCAAGGACAGCAATCTTGTAAATAATGCTGTCGTTTTCGGATGCTCATGTGTCGAGATTGACTATCTGATACGGGACTATAACGGACCTGCTAACATAGGCGATAAAATACTCATCCGGAATATCGGAGCGTATTCATACAATACGACAAATAACTTCATCACGTATGGATGCAGAAGCGTTGTTCAAATGAAAGATATTGTATTCTGATTTTGCAATAGTTTCGGATAGTTAAATCTTTGTTATAATCAATATCTATCAGAAAATAAAGATTTCAATTCATTGTATTACAGTTATTTATATGTATCTTTATATATCCAAAGACAACAAAAGTTTAACAAGTAAAAGATATGAGATTATGAGAATGTACGGTAATACAATAGTTGATTGCAAGAGAATAGCCTATAACCCATGCGCATTAGATGAGTATGAAGTGACAATTAAGCCTTGTGGCGAACATGAACAAATAATATACACACTTGTTGGCCCTTTTGAAAGAGACGAAGATGTTTGTGACAGAATTTATTGGCAGTGGTTAAAAGGAAAAGCTGGTAAATAAGTATAACTGATAATTCTTGATAAGTAATGATGAAAATATGAAACCACAATTATTGACACAAAACGGACACAATATGTTCGAGATGCTTTCCCTCTTGCAGAAGGCTATCCGTAGAGGACATGATGCCTATGCCGGTTATGCTGCCTGCCAGTTAATGGTAAGATACCGAAAGCATCTTTGGAACAGACTAATGATTATTTCAGCAGAGGACTGTTGGGATTGCGTAACACATGAGCTTGTCGCTCTACGCAAAGCTGATGATATGAATCCGCAGCCGTTGTTCATTGCTCGTGCAGTTACAATTCTTCTTCGGGCTCGAAAGAATCGTGATGCAGACTGGTTTGCTTGCAACCTGCTGAATTGCCGTGAAACGCTTGATTTAGCCGAATGCGAACGGAACTTTGACAGAATCCCTGATTATGTGTATGACTGCCATACATGGCAGGGTAAGCGCGCAGGAAAGACCAAGGCTGATATGATACGCGATGAACAGAATGCTCTTTATCCATATGTAGAAGGGTATTATGATAGACTTGACTGGAGTCGGTTCTTCTATTGCGAGAAGAATGGATTTTACGATAAGAACAATGTTGCACCAATGCCATCAGAGCAACAAATGAAGGAACTTGATTCTGGTGCAGTGCAGCAAAGCCTGTTTGATTAATCCAGCAATTTATCCTCCACTACATTTTGTCGTGGAGGATAAATTGCGTAAAGTTTATACGATATGAAGAAGAAGCAAAGACAAGAGATGTTCCTGCAACATTTCCGTGACAGCCACGGGATTGTTTCTTATGCCTGTCAGAAGGTAGGTATTACAAGGGCGTGCTACTATAAATGGAGAGAGAGTGACCCGGATTTCAAGGAACGTGCTGAAGAGATTGAGGAGGAAACCATCGATGTTGTCGAATCCAAACTGTTGTCGGCCATCAACAATGATGATTTGACTGCTATCATATTCTACTTGAAGACAAAGGGGAAGAAACGAGGCTATGTAGAGCGTGTTGAACAGGATGTCAATGTCAATCCGTTCGAGCAATTGATGAAGGAGCTTCCAGACGAACCTGAAGACTGATGAACAATGCGGATAAGGCTAAACGGTATATGGAACTATGGCGTTCAGACTGGAACAGGTTTGTGCGTGATGTTCTGAAAGCAAGATTGGACAATGAACAGCAGAATATAATTTCATCAGTCCAGTTCAATCCTATGACTGCAGTTGCATCAGGAACTGCGCGTGGTAAGGATTTCGTTTCGGCCTGTGCCTGCTTGTGCTTTTTCTACCTGACACCAAGATTTGATAAGAATGGGAAATTGACCAAGAACACGAAGGTCGCTATGACCGCTCCAACCGGACGACAAGTTCATAATATTATGACACCCGAAGTGCGAAGGCTGTTGCGAAACGCCGAAGTGCTTCCCGGTCGTTTGGTTGGAGATGATATCCGCACCCAATATGAAGAATGGTTTCTAACAGGATTTAAGGCAGGCGATAGTGCCACAGAAGCTTGGTCTGGTTTTCATGCCGTAAACACGATGTTCGCAGTGACTGAGGCTTCAGGTGTATCTGAAATCATTTATAATGCCATTGAAGGAAACCTACAAGGAAACTCACGCCTGCTTATAGTCTTCAATCCAAACATCACAACTGGATATGCTGCTCGTGCCATGAAGTCCGAACGCTTCTCTAAATTTAGATTAAGCTCTCTTAATGCAGAAAATGTCGTTTCAAAAAAAGAAGTGATTCCTGGACAAGTAAACTATGAATGGGTAAAAGACAAAGTTGAAACATGGTGTTCTCCTATCCAATCGCATGATTTCGATGAAGGGCAAGGTGACTTCAAATGGGAAAATCGCCTATACAGGCCAAACGACTTATTCCGTGTAAAGGTGCTTGGCATGTTCCCAAAAGTTGCAGAAGATGTCTTGATACCATACGAATGGATTGAAATCGCCAACGAAAGATGGAAAAGGCTTGAAGATGAAAATTTCTTTCCAGTTAAGTATTGCCGCCTTGGTGTTGATGTCGCAGGTATGGGGCGTAACGATAGCGTATTGTGTCCTCGATACGGTAACTACATCCCCAAATTTGAAGTACACCAGTCCGCCGGTCGTGCAGACCACATGCACGTTGTAGGCATGGTGACACAATACGTGAAAAATAAAGATACCAAAGCTTTTGTTGACACTATCGGTGAAGGTGCCGGAGTATTTTCAAGATTAGAAGAGCTGAACTACACGAATGTATATTCATGTAAGTTTTCAGAAGGAGCTTCTGGGTTGAATGACATTACAGGGCAATATACTTTCGCTAATATGAGAGCATATCTTTTTTGGGCTGTTCGTGATTGGTTAAATCCAAAAAATGGATTTGGAGCTGCTATCCCACCATGTGATAAACTCATGGAAGAACTTACAGAAATACACTGGAAGTTCCAAAGTAATGGGAGCATCATCATCGAAGCTAAAGATAAAATTAAGGAGCGGATAAAGCGTTCTCCAGACTGGGGAGATGCGTTGGCCAATACGTTTTACCCCAGAGATTATACGCCTATTGATGAGGGTGAAATACTCAAAGACGTTTTGTGATTATTCATTGCTTCTTTGATGCACTGGCTTGTGAAAGTCGGTGCGTTGTTTGTTTATGTAAGTAAAAGTTAAACCTATGATTCCATGTATTTCGCGACGCAAATAGGCTGAATAATTTATTGTATATCAATATATTATTTGTATCTTTAAATACTCAAAGACAACACAAGTTTAACAAGTAAAAGTAAAGAGCAATGATAATATCTAAATTCAAAAAAGGTCAACCAGTAATAGTTACTACTAAGAATGGCAAAATTGAAGGTACAATATCAAGCATTGATACCAATATTTGCACATGGGAGACTGAATACTCAGTTGATTATCTGAAAGATGGTAAAATATGGACAATGATAGGAGTTCAATCAAGAGCTATAGAGTTAACAGAGGTTGTTAGAAATTAAAGATATTGATAGTTATTACATTTAAAAGAATCGTTTATGCTTACGCTAAATGAAGTAAAAAAAATAAATGGCATAAATTCATTGATGAGGATTTCCAAAAATAAAGGTCTTTCATTAAATTCTTTTTATTCGTTGTTGGTATCCAGTAAATATCGTGAGATAGTAGATTTTGATGTATATCTTCCAACGAAAGGGTTTAATTTACAGCGACCATATGTATGGACAATACAGCAACAGGAAGAGTTTATTTGGTCTTGCCTTTTAGGGCGTTCAATTCCAGATATTGTTTTTATACAGCATGAATGGAAACTTTATCAGGTTATAGATGGCAAGCAACGCCTTATGACATTAAAAAGATATATGACAAACGAATTCCCTATTCATCATAATGGATATGAATATTTCTATCGTGATTTGGATAACTCATTGCAATATATGTTGGATAATGCGCCTATTAGATATACATCTTATTACTCATATGACGATGATCCTATTACTGATAATGAGAAAATTATAATTTTTAATTTTTACAATTTTGCTGGCACTCCCCAAGATGAGTCGCATCGAAAAAAACTTTTAAATAGCTTGACGGTTTTGCAATGAAAAACACTATATCACAAATCTATTGAGAGATATGTTATGAAAGAAAAAGAAATCCTGCAAGAAATAATTGAGTGGCTGGGTAATGATACCAGCTACTTGTCTACAAGAACAGATTATGCCAGAGGCTATAAAGATGGCATAGAACAAGCAAAAGTGATAGTTGAAAGTATCATCAACGGGCGTACCCCAGATTTATTGGCAAACAATTAGAACATTCTGTATATGTTCTATAATCAATTATTTTATGGAAAAGTTTCCTATTCACGAAACTTCTATTACCTTTGCAATAGATTTAAAGTAAGATATGGCCTTATTTCAACTTATATTATTAGAGGATGCTAAGATTTTCCTCCAAGACTTACCAAAACAAGTGCTCAAAAAGATATTGTATAATGTTGATAGAATATCAAGTGGAGAAAAGAACAGTGAACTCTTCAAGAAGTTGGAAAACTCCGAAATATGGGAGTTCCGCACTCTCTACAACGGAACTGCTTATCGTCTGTTCGCTTTTTGGGATACAGACAAGCAGACTTTAGTGGTTGCCACTCATGGAATCGTAAAGAAAACGCAAAAGACACCTAAAAAAGAGATAAAGCGTGCTGAAGCTATAATGAAACTTTATTTTGAACTCAAAAAGGCATAATATATGAAACAGGTAGGAAATTTGAAACTCTATTCCTTAGAGGAAGTAAAAGATGAGCTTATAGGTAAGGTTGGGACTCCAGAGAGGGACGAACACGAACGAAAAGTGTCTGAGGCTCTGCACGCCTATCGTATAGGTGAAGCCATCAAAAAAGCAAGACTTGAACAGAATCTGACCCAAGAAGAACTTGGCGATCGTGTTGGAGTAAAGAAGGCTCAGATTTCAAGAATTGAAAGAGGTTATAGCATTACAATTCCTACAATGAGCAGGATTTTTAAAGCTCTTGGTATTGCCACCGCCACACTTGATTTAGGCTCTTTAGGAAAAGTTGCTCTTTGGTAAATGGATTTTCATAAACCAAACTTTTTTATTATAGCGTAATTACATTTTGTAGTTACGCTTTTTTATAGACTAAACATGCTTGAAACTCAGACATATTTATTAACTTTGCGCCATAACCCAATCACCGTATGAAGGAGTACGGAACACGCTTATGGACGAAATAACCGCTATACTCGACCTGTCAAGAAATGCAACTGACATCATCAATGACCTCAAGAAGAAGAGCATTGACATACCCGAATGGGACAAGTTGATAAACGACTATGAACCTACCAAGCATAAGATTGTTCAAGACCATTGCAGTCGAAAGGACAAAGAACGCTCCGACGGGGTTATCGAAATAGCCTCCAGAATTCACGTGGGACTTGAAAAGCTTCTTACCAAACGTATTACCGAATTCATGTACGCCATCCCTGTGAAACGCATCTACCACAACACTGATGGTAATGAGATCAGACAGCAAATCGCCAAGGCTATCGAGGCTATCTACAAATACGCACGCATTGACTCCGAAAACATCAAACGTGGCGTGGCTTACTTTGCATCCTGCGAGATATTCACCATCTGGTATGTCGTTCAGAAAAAGAATACCTTGTATGGTTTTGAAAGCGATTACAAGCTGAAGTGCAAGACATATTCCCCGATGGACGGAGTATTACTCTACCCGCTGATTGATGAACTTGGCGATATGCTGGCCATGTCCTTCCAATACAAGAAGAAAGTGAATGATGTGGAAATAATCTACTTTGAAACCTACACCGCCAACCAGCACTACCTGTGGAAACAGGAAGGAAGCGGTTGGGAACTTGTCAAATCCGAGCCTGTCGGTTTGCTCAAAATACCCGGTGCGTATGCTTGCAGGCCGGAACCTATCTATCACGGACTTTCACACATCCGGGAGGAAATCGAATACACCTTGTCTCGAAACAGCGATGTGATAGCCTACAATTCATCCCCCATACTGAAGGTGGTTGGTGAGTTTAATGGCAGTGATAACAAGGGAGAAAGCAGAAGAGTGTATCAACTCAAGAATGGAGGGGATATTGCTTACGTCTCATGGAACCAAGCTATCGAGGCGTTGAAGTATCATGCGGACACATTGCTCAAGCTGTTCTTCATGCAGTCGCAGATGCCGGATGTATCGTTTGAGAACATGAAATCACTTGGAAGCATCGGGTATGACGCAAGGCAAATGCTACTGACCGACGCGCATCTGAAAGTAGGTGACGAAAGCGGCCCGTGGATTGAGCTTTTTGAACGCGAATGCAGTGTCATAAAGCAGTACCTGAAAATGCTGAATACTTCTTGGGAAAAAGAAGTGGATAATGTCGAGGTTGAACATGTCATCACACCCTTCATACAGAATGACGAAACGGCCATGATTACCCGCTTGCAGAAAGGAAATGGAGGAAAGGCTATTTTCAGCCAGCTTGAATCCATTAAAATGGCCGGTTATTCCAACGACCCCGAAAAGACTATGGAGCAGATCCATAAAGAGGACGAAATGGCTTTGCAGGCAAGAATGACAAATGCACTCACTGAAACAGCTCTTTGATATGGCAAAAAAGAATGCAAGTCAAACGATTTACCGATGCCGCGACTGCCGTCACGCATACGACTACCACGAAAAGAACTTGAACGGAGAATACTTCATGTGCAAATGCCCCTTTCAGAAACGGAGCATGTTCCTGAACAGGGATGTATGTGACAGATTTGAAAAGAAACGATGACAAAGCCCAAAACTCCCAATCAAAAGGGCAAGTACGGCGAACTGAACAAACGGTTGGCCGGATATGTCTCGCTCGTC
>Ga0192244_10464_pt1 | contig 15962 bp, 29 predicted proteins | sample Koala_Koa27_L3_FD_131234 | JGI IMG/M metagenome (GOLD analysis project Ga0192244, IMG submission 131234) | Enriched cells from koala feces incubated with labeled cellulose particles, San Francisco Zoo, California, United States - Koala_Koa2-7_L3 ... | reverse complement strand
TTTGGATGGCGTAGATACCGTACAGATAACATCATGGAATGATGTACAGCAAGTTCTACAAGAAGATTTGTCTATCTATCAGACCATTGTTGTAGATACTATCGGTAAGATGATGGACTTCATCATATCGTATAAATGCGGCACACGTCAGCCCCAGATAAGAGATTGGGGTGGTATCAATCAAGAGTTTAGCGGATTTGTTCGCAACCTGTCTAATCTGAATAAGAATATCATCTTTGTCGCTCACCGGGACACAAGAAAAGAAGGTGACGATACGGTGTTCATACCGGCCTTGCGCGAGAAGTCATATAATTCTATTGTTACCGAACTTGATTTGCTCGGTTACATGGAAGCTAAAAACGAGAATGGTCGAGTAAAATGTACTATCACTTTTGACCCGACTAATCGAAACGATGGAAAGAATACCTGTAATCTGCCTTCGGTTATGGAAGTTCCTACCAATCTGGATGCTAACGGCAATCCGATAGCGAAGAATGACTTTATCACTACTAAGGTTATCAATCCTTATCTTGCTATGTTGGCAACAAAGAAAGCTGAAAGCGACAAGTACAACAAAGTCATTGAAGAAATCAAAGAAAGCATCGAGTTCATAACAGATGCGCAATCAGCCAACGACTTTGCGGCACATATTAATGACTTTGAGCACGTTGGTAGCTCTTTGATGATGGCGAGAAGTCTGTTCGCTGCTAAGGTTAAGACTTTAGGGCTTACATACGATAAAGACGCAAAAACTTACAGCGATGCAGCAGCCTAAGTATAAATTCTATGCAACCATCCTTGATTCTTTTTGGGGATATTTGAATAGTGATGCTGTTTGGGAAAAATACTGGGGGTGGTCAGAATCACCTCCCTATACTCCCGAAGAATTTCACGAGTTGCAGTTTCAAGAACTGATAGACCGTATCAATCGTAAACCGTTTGATAGTGAAGCTGCTGACAAGGGTACTGCTTTCAACGCGGTTATTGACTGTATGATTGAAAACCGGAAATCCGAAACGGTGCAGGTTGAGAAGGTATATAAGGTAATACGCGAAGGAGCTTGTGATGAAACTGGCAAACCTTTGTATTATGATGAAATTCCAACAAATACGGTTATAGGATTAAAAGCAACTTATAATAATCGCGAGTTCGTTTTTCCTATATCTCTTTGTCGTGAGTTTGCCAATTACTACAAAGGCGCATTAACCCAACAAAGAGTAGAAGCGATTCTTCCAACCGCATACGGTAATGTACTTGTTTACGGAGTGATTGACGAACTTATGTCTACCAGTGTTCACGACATCAAAACAACTGGTAGTTACACCGTAGGAAAGTTCAAAGACCACCACCAGCATCTTGTTTATCCATTCGCCCTTATGCAGAACGGTTCGGATATACGGACGTTTGAGTATAATATCGTAGAATTCAACAAAGGTGGCTATGTGGTAGATACCTATACAGAGACATACGTTTTCAATCCGGAACGTGATATACCTGTTCTCACTAATCATTGTGAAGAGTTTATCCGGTTCCTAGAAGAAAACAGAGATTTAATCACTGATAAAAAGATTTTCGGAGGAGAAAACTAATGGCAAATCAAATAACCGGACGGATAATCGAAATCGGTCAGACCGTCCAAATACCATCCAAGACCGGAGGAAATTCATTCACCAAACGGGAATTTATTCTTGATGCAACTACGTATGATCCTTATACAGGTGAGCGTAGTGAGTATGAAAATATTCTACCTTTGGAGTTCTCAGGTGACAAATGCGCTGAACTTGATCGCTATAAAATTGATGATGTGGTAACAGTCTCATTTGTATTGCAAGGTCGTTCTTGGACTAACCAAGACGGAGAGCTTAAACGTATGGCATCCATTCGATGCTATAAAATAGAGGCGCGTGGCGGTGTATCGCAATCCCCACAGACAGCATCGGTACAACAACCAGCACCGCAACCTACTTGTCAGCAACAACCGCAGAACTTTCCGCCTCCGGTTGATGCAAACGGTAATGCAAAGGACGATTTACCTTTCTAAAGTATGTTGTTCGACTTAAAGAATGAATATCAAATACCCAAGTTCAAGGAGTATGTAAACAAGCTATTTAGTGAACGTGCGGTGGTGGAAGTGAAAAAGAAACTCCCTAACCGTACGCTCGCACAAAACTCTTATTTGCATCTTCTCTTAGGGTATTTCGGCAGTGAATACGGTTGTAGCCTCGATGAAGCTAAAATTGATTTCTATAAGAGGACTTGCAACCGTGATTTGTTTGAGCGAAAGGTAGTCAACAAGAAAGGTAAAGAAGTAACCTATTTACGAAGCTCTGCTGAACTGACAACGGGCGAAATGACCTTATCTATTGACCGCTTCCGTAATTGGAGTGCGGCACAAGCTGGAATTTACCTGCCTGCCGCAAATGAACATCAAATGCTGATATATGCCCAGCAGGAAATACAAAGAAATCAAGAATTTATTTAGTCATGATAGAAACAAGGAAAACAGAGGAACGGTATGTAGCATCCGACCCTCGCAAGATGCTTAATATGTACCTTGCAAAACGTGTTCTCAAAACATGGGAAGAATCTTTCATAGATGAAGATACCGGAGAAACGGTAAATATTGAACGGAATGAAATTCTGTTTGACCGTGGTACTTTGATAGACCAAGACATACTGGCGAAGATTCGTTTCAGCATGGAAGCTGACGGAATAAAGGAAGTGGAAGTCAGTAATCAGAAACGCTTGGCGTTTGAGAATGAAAACAAGTTCTTATATCCATACCTCGCACAAGCGCAGATATGCGATAAGAAGTACAAATTTTTGCTTTATGCTACCGGATTGGAAAATGTTTGCCTTATTTTGAAGGACTACATAGAGCTTAATTATCAGTCGGGCTTTACCCTTACAATGGCAAAAGAGTTTGATTCATGTATTATCCTCACAGATAACTTGAAAGAGCGTAAAGTCGATGATGTAGCTTCCGCTTATCTCAAAGACGAAATAACAATGGAAGAAGCTCTCGAAGAAATGGATGAAGAAAGTGAGGATGAAGAAAGTAAGCCGGACGAAAAGAAGTTCTATCAGATTGAAACTAAAGTTACTTATGATGAAGAACAGCATACCCAAACGTTTGTCGTGAACACTTTCAATGTTGACCGAGCTATGATGCTTATCACTCATTGGCTCAAAAACAAAGAGGAAGAGTGTGAGAAACAAGCCAAAGAGAAAGGACACGAGTTCAACAAGCGTGAAATTCATGCGGCTATTGAATCCGCTAAACCTATTCCGGTTGGACGGTTTATTCCGAGAGAGTTTTCTATGGCTTATATAGATTGAATCTATCCCGTATCAGCGTAGCGAATATCTGTTACGGGAACAGTCTTGTATCAATGAACGCACCACTCTTGGAAATTTGAGGTCGTTATGGGAGCGACCAATATATGAAAGAGAGTAGTAGATTGAGAGAGTATGGTAGAAACCCATATAAGTCCAAAGGGTATCAATCGAGGTGGATTTCCACAAAATCATGTGGCAGTTGACGGTGACAACATGGCGGTTCATGATGTTGGCAGCACGGAAAGACGTGCAACATGGGGATGCGCAGTGGAGTGCTTTTGACTTTCGAGAGGTGCACATGGTAGAAAGTACGGTACGTGAGATATAAGGAGTAATTAACCTTAGAAGTAGCGCAAAAGGATATAGTCCTTGATTGGGTGCTCGAATCGCCCCATCTCCACATAAATGTGAGCTACACATAAATGGTAAGGGTTAGTGAATAATGATTGTTTGCCCCGGAGAATACGCTTCGGGGCTTTTAATTGAAAAGTATGGAAAACTGGCAAGAAATAACAGATTTAAAAACAAGCATCATACGGCACTTTCAAGAAGAAGTAGGCGTATCGTATGACTTTAGAGATATAATAGACAATCTCGATGATGATGAGATTCTTGATTCTATCATAAGTTGGGCGAAAAATAACGGAGTAAGAATATTTAATGACAAGATATGCCGTACTACATAAAGCGAACTAAGGCTAAGAAGAAAGACAAGCCTTTACCTCTGTTTGATAAAGCAGGGGTGACAACAAAGAAGAAGCCGGATTTGAAAGCTAAACTCGATAAGGAGTTTTCCCTTTTCATCCGGCTTCGTGATTGTATGCCTAACGGTTATTTCCGCTGCATCTCTTGTGGGCAGATAAAGCCATTCGGACAAGCCGACTGTGGACACTATTTCAGTCGTACACATTTGGCAACACGGTTTGATGAAAACAATTGTCATGCCGAGTGCCGACACTGCTTAACTCCGGACCACAAGGTGTTGATGCAAGATTTAACGTGGAAACTACTTGGAGAAATCAAAAATGGTGATAAGCTATTCGCCTTTGATGAAGAACGAACACACGGAAACTTTAGACGTTACAAGGTTGCAACCGCAACAAGCGTTCAAAGAGATATTCAAGATGTTTATGAGGTTGAGCTTGAAAACGGTGATAAGATTAAAACTACTGCAAATCACAAGTGGCTTGCAAGGGAACGAGGTTTGACGGCGTACAAGTGGATTGAAACGAAAGACCTTTGGATAAACGGTAAGAACTTGGAAGGGAAGCGTAAAAGTGGCCCTCATACAGGCAATGTTACATCTGTTGTATGCAAATTATTTCAAGTGGTTGAACAAGAACTTTCTTACGATAGCGGATGGATTGCAGGAATGCTTGACGCTGACGGCCATATATGCCAACAGAACATTAACGAGAGAGACGGCGTACATCGTTACGGATTTCGTGTAGGAATAGCGCAATGTGATAAATACATTGATATTTGCAATCGAATAAAAGGACTACTTGAAAGGTTTACTGGAAACCATAAGACTTGCAGGCAAACAATGGATAAGAAAACAGGTTTCGGCAGTACTTGCACAACTTGGCAGTTTTTGATAACGGGAACAAATGTTGAAAAATTGCAGTTTCTTATGCGAACACGTCCTAATAAGATTGCCAAAGTTGATATAGAGAAACTTGGAAAGTTAAAGTCGCAGTACGACACCAAAGTAAAGAATATTACTTATCTCGGAAAACATGAAATTATCGTATTGGAAACAGATACGCATACCTTTATTGCTAATGGCTATGCTATGCACAACTGCAACCGATTTAAAGCCGACCACTTGGAAGGCTATCGGGTAAATCTCATAGCTAAAATCGGGCAACAGAAATTTGATTTGCTGAAAGTGAAAGCTACTGGTATTTCTAAGATGTCGGATTTTGAGTATGAGCAGCTAATCAAATATTACAAGGCACTTAATAAGAAATTAAGAAAGGAGAAAGGCTTATGAGTTATGTATTGCGTGATTACCAACAGAAAGCCTCTGACGCTGCCGTTTCTTTCTTCAACAACAAAGCAAAGAAGAATAATGCTATCATGGTTCTGCCTACCGGTAGCGGAAAGTCGCTTATCATAGCAGATATAGCTGCAAGGCTTGACGGACACACCTTAGTGTTTCAGCCCTCAAAAGAAATCTTGGAGCAAAACTTCAAAAAGCTATGTTCATACGGTATTCTTGACTGTAGCATCTATTCAGCTTCTTTCAACTCAAAGGAAATAAGCCGGATAACATTCGCCACCATAGGCAGCGTGAAGAACCATCCCGAATTATTTACCCACTTTAGAAACATCATCGTGGACGAATGCCATCTTGTGAACCCCAAAGAGGGAATGTACAAGGATTTCTTTGAAGCGGTAAAATGTAAGGTACTCGGTCTTACTGCTACCCCTTACCGTCTTTCATCCAGCCGTGATTTTGGTTCTATGCTGAAATTCATTACCCGAACGAAGCCTAATGTGTTTTCAGAGGTTATTTATCATGTACAGGTATCAACCCTATTAGATATGGGCTATTTGGCGAAACTGAATTACTTTTCAATGAATCCTTCGGGATGGAATGAACTTAACTTGAAAGTAAATACCACTGGCGCTGATTACACAGACAGGTCAGTTCAGCGAGAATATGAACGAATAGATTTCTATGGTTATCTCGTTCACATTGTTCAAAGATTGATGAATCCGAAAGCAGGAGGAAAACGAAAAGGAATACTGGTATTTACCCGTTTTTTTGAAAGAAGCGGAGCGGCTTACCTGGTCTATACCTGGAACCGCAATCGTTTCGGGCGATACTCCTAAGAAAGAACGCGAACATATTCTCGAAGCATTCAAAGCTGGCGAAATATCTGTTGTCGCCAATGTCGGGGTATTAACCACCGGCTTTGACTATCCAGAGCTTGATACGGTAGTCATGGCGCGTCCTACGATGTCGCTTGCTATGTGGTATCAGATAGTCGGTCGGGCAATCCGTCCTCATCCCTCAAAAGAAGCAGGTTGGATTATAGATTTATGTGGAAATGTAAAGAGGTTTGGTGAAGTATCAGATTTGCGGTTGTTTGATAATGGCAATGGGAAATGGGCTGTTTACTCCAATGGAAGACAATTAACGAATGTTAGATTTTAAGAATATGAGTTTTAAACCTAAATAATATGGCTGGCAGACCTACCAAACAGGGAATAGATTATTTTCCCATGGATGTCGGTTTCTTTTCTGACGTTAAGATAAGGAAGATTTCAAGAGCATGTGGTTCTCAATCTACTTCTATACTTATTTGCTTGCTATGTAATATCTACAAAGATGAAGGATATTACATTTTGTGGGACGAAGATTTGCCTTTTGTCATTGCTGACACAGTTGGGGTTTCCGAGGGCGCAGTAAAAGAAGTATTGATAAAAGCGTTGCAGGTCGGTTTTTTCGACAATACGCTTTATGAAAAGCATCATATTCTAACATCTTCTGGTATTCAGAAACGTTTTCTTCTTGCAACTTATCAACGAAAAGAAACTACTATAATTCCTGAATATTTAATTGATTGCACAAATAATTCAATTAATCATGCAAATAATTCAATTAATAACAGTAGTAATGAACAAAGTAAAGTAAAGGTAAAGAGAAAAGAAAGTAAACCTAAAGAAACCTCTACTAACGTAGAGGTAAAGAAAGCCGAGCAAGCCAAGAAACTTGCCGCAGCTAAAGCTGCTACACTCAAACGAAGGGATGTTTTTTATCAGTCTTTAATTCCGTATGTAGAAAGATACGGGAAGGATATGATACGTGCTTTCTTCGACTACTGGTCTGAACTTAACAAGTCAGAAACCAAAATGAAATTTGAAACTAATCAAACGTGGGAAGTTGCTAAACGCCTTGCCACATGGAATAATAGAGAAAAATTCAATGGAAAATCAAGTAATTCAATATCAACCACAGGAGCTTATACCGGTGGAAGAACTGCCCAAGACAAAGCAGCAAGCCGTCAATCTCTTGAAGACCTCGCCGATGCTATATTGGGACAGCATTAAGCCAAAAACTGTACTTGACGTATTCAATCCCGAATTACCTTCAATTTATACCATAAGTCAAGTGTTCGGAGAAGTAAAACTACAGGCGTTAATGGTGAAGTGGATGAATAGTTTCCTTAGATTCTACTCCGTGAATGGTTCTATGGACGCTATACAGGTAGGCGACACAATTAATCTTATCATTGAAACTTATCCGCACTATACACAGGAGGATTTCAAGTTATTCTTTAATATGGCAAAAAAAAGGTTTGTTTGGTCAGATATTCGGCCGTATGGATGGTGAGGTTATAATGAACTGGCTTGCAAAATACGACATTCACCGTGATACTGTAGCTTATAGTGAGAGCATTAAAGAAGCTGATAAATTCAAGAAGCTTGCTTCTCCATCAAATACTAGTGGAGTTTTTTATAGCGAATATCTTAAAATCAAACAACGGGCCGATGCAGGAGACGAAGAAGCTATTAAAATGCTTATGCCGCCATGAAAATAACTATCTACTGGCTTAGAGCAACTTTAGAAGGTAGGACAGCCCAAGAAACAATATCTCTTATTTGTGACAAACTATCACTCCCTAAAGGTATGAATATAAATCGGGAAACCTCTGTAAATGTATCAGAAGATATTTTCAAAAGACTACAAGAAGCAGAAAAACAAGGATTTATTAAAATCAGAATCAAATGAGAACAGCAGACGGATACCCTGTAGTATGTTATGGTTCATATTATAAGGGACATAAGACAGCACATAGAATTTGTAAACAGTGCGGTATCTACCAAACTTCCAAGACCAACACTATCAAGCCAACTTACCGAATGGAAGGAATACATAAAACGGGTAGTAGAACCTGCCCAATATATGAACCTAAAAATACACGATTATGCAAGGAACAGACAAGTTAAACACGAAAACCAATCTCGTGTACGTCTTAACAGACGTTCTAGAAACCAACCTGCTAGAAATGCAGGTGGAATTTAAGAAACAAGGATTCGAGTTACGCCACGATGCAAAGAGGAACTTCAATACCGCTATTGCATCCATCAAAAAGTTAAAAAGAGACTTGGATTCTTGTAGTGATTCAACCCAAGAGAATTTTGGCAATGATGCGGACGTAGTCAACGCTTTACTACTTACCATTATAGATCGTTGTGGAGATGATGATGAATTTGCATTCAAGCTATTCAATTATATCAAATCATTCCCATCAAAACTGAATATGGATCTACAGCTAGATGGAGCATTTGAACATTTATTTAAATAAGAACAGAAATGAACTTTTGCTCACCTCATTTATAAGGTGAGCAAACTAAAAACGTAACAACAATGAAGTATAGAGTAACATACACATTTCAACATGAAGTTTCTGTAATTGTCGATATTAGAGACAAGAAACTTAATAACGAGTTCGCCAAACTTGGTGAAGTGCATTCTGACGAAGACTTCAAGGGGGCATCTGACCCAAGGTGGAAAATTGAAGAAAAAGCATACGAAGAATATTCCGGAGGGAACTGCGAAGAAGGAGATACAACTATAATTGATAGATCTATTGAATTAAAAGACCCCTTATAACCATCCTCCGGAACGAACATGAGCAGAACCAATTCGCTACATTACAACCTCTGTCAGGAAGCCGCCAGATGGTTGAAAAAACAACGATTCGCCGGTTATAAATACATTGCCGTCGAACTGGTATGTATCGCCGCCGAGAACCCAGACGTATGGGGAACAAACGGCTGTGTGTCAACCATGATCGAAGTAAAAACAAGCCGATCAGATTTTTTAAGAGATAAAGAAAAATTCTGTCGCACTCATCAGGAACATGCCATTGGCAACTATCGCTACTATCTTTGCCCTGAAGGGATTATCAACCCTACGGAATTACCGGAGAATTGGGGTCTGCTATATTGGAATGGTAAGGAGATAAAATTGATCGTTGCCGCCTCTAAGATTCAAGTAAACAACACTGGAGAACTAGCTATTCTCTGCTCTATCATGCGCAGAGAGGGCATTAAGCCCCAAGTATTCAATTACAGATAATATTAACCCTTTAAAATGATACAACCAAAGCATTACAAGTATTATCACCCATCCCGTCCGCCAAACCGCGGAAGGATTATATTAACCGTTTCCGGCAGGAAAAACCGCTTGAAGGAATCTACTTCACAGATTTCATACAGGAAACACTTGTAAAGAGAAGCAGGCGCAAGTCTGAACACTATGCAGCAGTATATGATGCGATAATAAAACATATAGAAGCTTTTTCGAGAGAGTATGACTGTGACATATATACCAATTCCGTTACCGAGGAGTTTTTGGATGATTTTATCATCTATCTTGAGGAACAAAGATTAAGGCATAATACCATTGTCGGGTATATCGAGAAAATACAGTCACTCGTCCGCCGGGCATCTCAATATAACTACGCAGTAGACAATACTTATGACGAAATTGACTTGCTGGCAGAACCGACTAATGCGGTATCCCTCTCAATGAATGAGATCACAGGGATATACTACTACAAATTCGAGAAGCAGGATAAGAGAAAAGCCAAGGAGCGTATCAGGGACTTATTTGTCATAGGTTGTTTAACTGCCCTTCGCTATTCTGACTATTCAACCCTAACAGCTAACAACCTACAAAATGGATACATCGTAAAGCGCACTAAGAAAACCAATGTTGATGTCAAGGTTCCGGCACATGATTATGTGAAGGAGATCTTTGCCAAATACGGCGGAAACATCCCTAATGGTTTGTGCATCCAATACGTCAACAAATACCTGAAAGTGATAATGCGAGAGATAGGATTGAATGATCTTGTTACTTATTCATTCACTAAAGGTGGAAAGTTGGTTACTGTTACCCGTGAAAAATGGGAATTAATCAGTAGTCACACCGCCCGTAGGAGTGCTGCTACGAATATGTACTTGACTGGGCGCATGAAGACTTTTGAAATAATGAAACTTACCGGACACAAGACAGAACAAAACTTTTTCCGATATATTCGATTAACTTCGGAAGACACTGCACGATCAATATCCGGCGATAGTTTTTTGGAGAAAGTAACCATAATTTAGAATAATGATAATCCTTATTTTAGAAATCAATTAAAAATTAAAATAGCAATGACAGATTTAAACCAACTCCGTGACCGCGTATATAAACGCGTTTCTGAATACGGATTCCACGATGAAGAACTGAGTAATGAGCATTTGCTTTGCCTAGTAATATCTGAATTGATAGAAGCTGTGAAAGCTTATAGAACTGAATGCCATGCTAATAAAGATGAGTTTGAAGTATGGATAGATGGTCACGATGGAAGTAATGAAGCATTCATTCATGCCTTCAATAAGTATTTGAAATATACCGTCTCAGACGGATTAGCATATGCCTCTATCCGCTTATTTGATTTAGCTGGGCTGCGTAACCTCAATCTTAACAGGTTTGCGCTTGTCAATGTGGTTTCAAAGAAAAAAAGCTTCACAGAGAATATATATACCATAGTAAAGGATATTATGAATTACAAATATTCATTGGAAGAGCAAGTCAATTATACCATTACACAAATATTCGCCTTAGCCGATATACTTGATATAGATCTCATGTGGCATATCGAACAAAAAAATGAAGTATAATGAGTTACGCCCTAAGTTACACGGAAAGAAATACTGAGCATGAAAATACGAACAGCGAAAAAGATAATGGCATTCGGTCCGAAATCTCATTGGAGCAAAAGCAGAACCAGACGATCTAGGGAACTTCGTCCCAAGTATATAAACGAGCGTGGGATAATCGTGTGCCCCAGTTGGCATGACATAGATATTATAAGACGTGCCAATACAAGACTTCATAAATGGATAAGGAAAGGAGAAAAATCATGAAAGTAGAGAATTTGCGTATAGGGATGAAGGTGGTGGAACTACTGCCTTCTCCGCAAGGAACGAGAGAATCAATCCCAATGGATGTTGTAGCCATATTTAAAGACGGAGATGCATATCTCGATTTTGAAGGAAATGAAGGAGATATTTGGGAAGCGAAAGCAGAAAACTTAAAACAAGTGTGAACTATGAGCAAACTATATAAAGTAACCATTCTCGGAGAATCATTCTTAATTGGATGGTTCTCTTTTTCTTCACATTGGTATAATAGATTAAAGATCATAAGATGAAAACATTACATTTTCAAAGAATCCCGATAGGAAGTACAGTTTATTGTGATAACCAACCTGTAACCATATTAAGTAAAAGCTATGCAATTGCTCTATGCGATGTAGATGGAAAACGGGTATATATCACTTGCTACGACTTAGAAAAGAAACCATTCGTCAATACGAATGAAGAAGAATAAAAAAAGAGCCAGCCCACGCACGACCATGAACCAGCTCCCTTACACGATTATGATGCAAATATACTATTTACTTTTAAAATAATCGTGTTATGGAACTGGATTTTAACAAAATAATTCGTCTTAAAAAGATTAGAATTGAGAAATCTGAATTATCAGAAGAAGAAAACTCTCTCACCTCTCCTGTCTTGACTGATAAAAAACTAATTCAAGAAATTTATAACGCATTTATAGAAGTGCTGAATGAGAAAGACTTCCCTCCATGTCTTGAAAGTGTTACCCAAAGAAAGAAATTCATCTTCATTGTCCTGTATTTATTTTCGCCAAGTACACTTGCCGGTGGCAAAATGACTGCCGGGTTACGTGAGGAAATGTCCCGTGTTTTAGGTATCCAGTCAAAGAGTACAATTTCCGACAATCGCGCGGATGTCGTGTTTCTCTATCAGAATTATGGGGATTTTAGCGAAGATATAGAGTATCTTTATACCGAGATTCTTAATCGGTTGAAAATCAAAGGGCTAATCAATTGAAAGCCGGAGTTTAGTGCTCCGGCTTATTTGTAAATTTCGGTAAAAAACTGGCGATTAATCTATCAACATAACTATGGATTCTGCCAAGTTCTTCTATGTACTGTGGCTTTTCAAACGGACCGCACCCTTCTTCGTTATATTCGCGTAGCCCCTCAATTTTTTCATAATGTTCAAAGATAAGTTCTACATTTTCATCGTGCTTATATCTTACATCATAGTTCTTTAGATAATCATATAATGATTTGATTGATGGTTCACAAGAACCATAATCGTCGTTGTCTCGATGTATCCTAAAATCATTTTCCATTTCTCTTTTACATGTAACAAGTTTTCTTAACAATTCCTTATCTATGCTGTTACACAATTCATTGATATACTTATATGATTCAAATTCTTTTTGTAGTTTAATTTTGTGTTTTTCCAATGATTTATTATAGCTATCTTTTACAGATTCGATTTCTTTAGTAATTTCTGCAATATCTTCTTTTGTAGCCAAATCTTCTCCTTTCTTTTTTGGCGTAAGACTGAAAACACAATAAGATAACACTCCAAACAACATTCCCTATGAAGAATAGTATTCCAATTATTAAATAGTCCATATTATTCTCCTTTCTCTAATTTAATTTTTTTTCCACAATGAGGACAGGTAATGCTGTTTTCCCCTTTTTCTTCTCCTATCAATTCAGTGATAGATACATTTAGAACGTTGGCTATCCTTAAAAGATTATCCAAAGAAGGCGAAGACTTTCCAGTTACAATGTTACTAACAGCTACCTTTGAAATCCCGACCTGTTCAGCGAGCCACGCAGAAGTAACATTACGCTCATTCATTATTTCTTTTATCCGTAAATCCATAAACTATACTTTATTTTGATTACTCCGCAAAGTAATGCAAACTTTATCATATAACCTAATATTGATAAAGTTTGATTTATTAAATATTCTAAATTGATAAAGAAAACTATATCAAAAGTATTGTTTTTAATAAAGTTTGCTTTATCTTTGCATCATCAGAAACGAAGTAATAACAATTAAAAGATATACGACTATGAAAGCTATATTAAAATGTACTGGTAAAGAAGTTGAAATTATCAAAGTGGTGAAAGCCCAAGATTACAAATGTTACTTTGTAAGATTTGCCGACGGTAAAGAAAGTGATGGTTATTTTATAGAGAGTGATTTAGTGATATTATAAGTTTAACCAGCAGGGCGAAAGCCCTGCACAATATAGAAGATTATGAACGAGAAAGAAACACGAGCAGTTTTTTGTCAAAGAGTAAACGGTATCTATATGAAGCTAACAGGCGACTATAATAAAGACGAGCATTATTTTGATAGTTGTTCTTTTTATCCGGCTGGCACATTGGCAGACAGACAAGGGCAAGAGATAATGACAGACAAGTATGTTATAAGAGGTAGATATAATGACTTTGTAAGAGAGTTTGATCATAATCCTACCGACCGAGAGATAAACAACGCTTTAGTTTTTAGGTTTGGTCTCAATTCAAGTTTTTTAATGTAGTTAATCCGGTAGCCTTCGGGCTACCACAATATACACGATTATGAAAAGAAAAATTCAATTAAGCGATTTTTCATTTGAAAAAATAAGCTATGGTCATTACAAAGTGACTTATACCAGTCCGGCATCTTCTACCTTTCACCCTTGTCTTATGAAACAGTGGTCAACAGTAGTAGATGATATGTCTTTAATAGACGCAACAAAGAACAGTGACCGACCAAAGGTCAAGGATTTAGAACATCTAAAATGGCTTTGTAAAAATAACGAATGATTATGGTATTCAGAGAACAAAGAAAAAGAGAAGCAGCAAAGCAATATAAACTCTCTGCCATTGATGAAGCAGATTTGCACGTTAATTATGAAGAAGATAATTACGATGCAGGCGTTAGAGATGCGATAGAACAATTTGCACCTAAAGCCTTTATTGCCGGTGCAGAATGGGCAGACGCTCACCCTAAGAATCCGTGGATAAGCGTAAAAGATAGATTGCCAGAACCCGAACAAGAGGTATTACTTTACGACAATAGTTCTATTAAGTACTATGAAATAGGCTGGCTTCGTAAGAAAAAAGGATATAACGAAAGTATATGGGCGTTATGCAATGGTTATGTCACCGATGATAGTATTACCCATTGGATGCCGATTGTAGAACCTAAATAGTAGTGATTATGAGAAATGAAGATGTTGAAGCAATGGCAGAAATCTTTCAAGAATATGGTATTTCTGCACCAACAGAAGTGATTGAGAAAATTGCAAGCGATTTTATCGACCATTTAGATGCAATGAGAGAAATGGCAATGACACCCTTTATAAATAGTGGTGGTGAATCTGACTTTCAAAAGGTATTGAGATTAGAACGCGAATTAAGCCTAACAAAAGCTGAATTTGCGAGAATATCCAAAGAAAATCAAGTTTATCATGACAGTGTGATGCAAAGACGAAACGCTTCTGAGGTTTGGATTGAAGATAACACAGTAAAATATAGCTTATGAACTCAATAAACGTAAACGGTTGCAGCATATGAAAACCTTAGAAACGGGATAAATAGCTAAGTTCACGACAATAGAGCGATTGTCGTGTATAACGATTGAAGATATTTCATTATCTTTGATTATGGTAGTACCTTTGGAGTACTATCGCGGGTTAGAGCAGTGGTCAGCTCATCACTTTGACTTGGTGAAGGTCGTAGGTTCGAATCCTGCACCCGCAACAATGATTATTAACTTTTAAATACACACGATTATGGAAATCCTTACGCTTATCATTAAGCAAAAATTCTTTGATGAGATTGTCAAAGGCACGAAAAAACAAGAGTTCAGAGAGATACGCCCGAATAGCCAGGCAAAGTATTGCGAATTGGATGAAGAAGGGTTTTGTAAAGAAGTAGACGGCGTGTTGCAGCCTCGCAAGTATGATGCAATTCGTTTCTTTGTTGGCTATAACAAAGACCGTGCTTCTGCCTTAGTCAAGGTTGAAGGTGCGAAGATTGAACTCTTTGAGGACGAAGATGGTAATCTCATTGAATACAAAGATAAAGGCGAGAGTTATTTAGCTGCACAGGTCGTTTATGACCTTGGTGAAATAATAGAGAAGAATGTTTAACTATTAATTAAAAAAGCTGAGTCAGACAAAGAACAGGTTTTGCAACCTCTAACTATAGAGGCGGTCGTAGGGGGCTAACAGTTCCCGGCACAGGTAGAACGTCAAACGGTGGTCGATTTATCACCCGCAGACAGCAGTATGGTAACATCCGTAGAGGATTAGGCATGAGTGGAGGATGACGCTGCTTGAGAAGACATACGGCAATATAGACCTCATTCGAGTAAAATCGAGTGAGGCTATCTTGTTTTGTAGTCTTGGTAAAGATTCGCTTGTCCTGCTTGATTTGATTTATCCGAAGTTTGACCGGATTGTCTGTGTTTTCATGTACTTCGTTGAAGGATTAGAGCACATCGAAAGATGGATCGGTTGGGCAAAGGCTAAATATCCTAGGATTGAGTTTGTGCAAATACCGCACTGGAATCTCACTTATATTCTTCGTAGTGGCATGTATTGTGTGCCTAACCCTGATGTAAAGCTCTTAAAGTTGGCTGATGTAGTAAAAGCTATGCAATTAAAATATGGCATCTATTACACGTTTCTAGGCATGAAGAAAGCGGACGGCATGAACAGA
>Ga0192244_10460_pt1 | contig 16036 bp, 25 predicted proteins | sample Koala_Koa27_L3_FD_131234 | JGI IMG/M metagenome (GOLD analysis project Ga0192244, IMG submission 131234) | Enriched cells from koala feces incubated with labeled cellulose particles, San Francisco Zoo, California, United States - Koala_Koa2-7_L3 ... | reverse complement strand
AAAAAGCACTTGACAATCCCCGCAAAATAGTATATATATAGTCTAACAATAGGAGGTTGACATGAAACGCATTAAATACGCGACTAACGCGCAAATTATTGAGCACATTAAGCGCCAGGTATCCATTGACGTAACCCCATATGTTGATGAGCGGTCTAGCAAGCGCGCGCTGGTTATTGACACGCGTAAAATTGATGGGAACCAGTTGCGGCAAATTGCCGGGATTTGTAACGGATCCGTCTTTTTGCGCGAGATGAACGGTGAGGTTACCCTTGCCGCGACAAATAAATGGCTATCCGTTGCGCCATATGGTACATGGGGACATATTTTTTGGGCGGCGGCGAAATAATGCTTGACAAACCCCAGGAATAGTATATATATAGTTTAAACAATAAGGAGGTTGACATGAGTGATAAGCAATTTTTGGCGGATCAGGTTAAAGGCGGTTTGGTAAAAATTGACTACACCGGCGCGGTGAACAATAAGTATTATATGCCGATGCCGCTGTCCACGCCCGAGGCCGGGCACGATCCGATTACTGTGCGCATCGAACCCCGGCGGCCACGCAAACAAAAGAAGTCAATACTTTTATAACCGCGGAAAAAAAACTAAATTATGGAGGGAAAACAATGTTTCGACTGACAAATTGTGACCATAACCCGACTACGGTCAATGAAACCTTCGAAACCGCCGAAGACGTCGCCGCCTTTTTGGCCGGCAGGTACGGCTTAACCTATAACCGTCATCAAACTGCCCGCGAATATCTCAGCCTGTTTTGCGGACCTGGTGAAACGCTCGACGAAGGCGGCATACCTACATACCTAGCCGATGACGATACGCCCGAAAGTGACCGCAAGCGGCTCGCGGAATTTTTGACCGCAATGATTAGTCTGCGGGCTGGCTGGGATGACGCAATCGTCGACAATACTGAGGTAGACGGCCGCTTTTATCGCGCGGAAGACTACAGCCTTGCGCAGTTTGTACGCGATTGCGCACACGACAAGGCTTTGGGGCTCGTCGAAAATTAACAGCACCAGGGGATGGGAGGGGTTCGGCCTCTCCCACCTGCGGATTTGGAGGAGATTATGTGCAAATATTGGTCCGAATACGAAGAAGGCTACAGCGGGTATGCGCATTGTGAATTAACCGGAGATACCTGCTGGAATCTCTACGACGATTCAACGACCAGATGCCCGGCCATAGTTCATACAGATTGGCCGTGTCCGGTTTGCGCACCAGAAGACCTCGCGGATGCAATCCTGAAACATGATGAGCGCGATGATACTTATCTTTGCCCATATTGCGAGAAGAGATATACATTGTCAGATTTGCCAGGTGAATATAGCCGCGGATTTCAAGGACTCATTGCCGATTATAATAAACTGTTTGATGCACAGCAGGAGTTGGAAGCCAAGATGAAGATGCTGGCAAAGAGGCATCGGGAACTAATTGAGAATATTTCAGCGGCCATTGATGCGGCAAAACAAGAGGCTGCGGATTAGCGTGGTCCTTCGCCAAGGGGAGAGCCGGGTCTTTCTTCCCTTGGCTTTTAAAGCTTGCAATTCAAGGAGTGACGTTATGGCGGACGAATCTAGGGCTTTTTGGGATTTTGACGAGAGCGCGACTTTTTGGCACAAGGATGGCGCATATCAATATTGTATCTTCCAGGCAAGCGCGGAGAAGTATTATGTGCAAAGGACTTTTATATCGCGCATATATACAGTTGAATCAATACTACACGACGACGACGAGTGGTATGATCCAATATTTCAGATCACGGGAGCGGCGCGTAAACTTATGAGCCTCGAATGCGCGCGAGCGGCAATTGACCAGGATGCGAAGTTGCTCGGTGTGTTTGACAACGAAATTTCGCGCGTAAAGGCCTTATAAGCGCAGTTTTTAAATGCCCGGCTATACTAACCTATATTTTTACCTTCCGGCGATTCTAGGGGGGTTTCTGCGCGAAATCCGCCCTCTGGGAAAGCAATCCCCGGGGGCGGATCGGCACGTCGCGCGGTCACAGAGTGCCGCCAACTCGGTCTGCGGATCGGCACGTCGCGCGCGGACTTTTCTTCCCTTGGCTTGTTAAGGGAACTATATATAAAACTACACCGGTGGAGTGTTAAACACATGCGCCGTTATACGACAGAGTTTGCTTATCGTTTCAACACAATTGGCTTAACGTCCGAACCGGCATTAGCTGGCGTACTTCGCGGCGGAGTAGGAAAGCGCCTTATATATCGGGAATTAATCGCATGACAGACACAACAAAGACTCGCGGGAAAATCGATCCATCGAATTTATCATTTAAGGATGCAGTAAAGCGTGTCGTTGACGCTCCACGAAAAAAGGCTATATTAAAAAGTAAAGCAAACGGTACGTTGTATCATGGTGATTGCATAAAAATCATGAACAGCCTGGAAGCTGAGAGCGTGAAGGTTATAGTCACATCACCGCCGTACAACATAAAAAAGAGTACAGGGAACGGTCTGAGGGATGGTCGCGGCGGGAAATGGAAGAATGCCGCATTGCAAAAAGGTTATGACAATCATGAAGACGCAATGGAACATGAGGATTATATGCAATGGCAACGTGATTGTCTTACGGCGATGATGCGTGTTTTACGTCCTGACGGTGCCATATTCTACAATCACAAGTGGCGCGTTCAAGGTGGCCTGTTACAAGATCGCCATGACATTGTCAATGGTTTCCCTGTACGCCAGATTATTATCTGGCAGCGCAACGGCGGAATCAACTTCAACAAGGGATATTTCCTGCCAACTTATGAGGTGGTATATCTCATTTGCAAACCGGATTTTAAACTGGCTTCAAAGGCAAATGCCATTGGAGATGTATGGAAAATTCCGCAGGAACTGAAAAACGAACACCCTGCGCCATTTCCAGTTAAATTTGCCAGACGTTGTATTGAATCAGTAGACACTGGCGTTGTCCTTGACCCATTTATTGGAAGTGGGACAACAGCTATTGCAGCAGAAATTACTGGCCGTCCATGGATTGGTATAGATAATTCAGAAAAATACTGCGAAATGACTAAAAAACGAATTGAACGGCACCATCATTGTTTTGATTCCGTGTTGGTGTAATTTTGTATATAATTCCCCTTGTTAAGGGAGAGTTGGCCATGGATAAAGATATCACGCCCGAACAAATAATTCATGCCCGCCGGATGATGCTTAAATGCCCGATTTGGGGGTGGCTACATTGTTGGCATTGCTCGCGTTGCGATGATGCTAGCCGGTGTACGGTTTGGCGCGCGAAACAATTATATGTAATATTTTTCAGAGATAGTGAAAGGCCTCATAGCTTGGATATCGCGGAGGAATTGATGATGTTAAAGAGAAAAAAAAGTAGTTGACATGCCGCGCGGTTTATATTAGATAATTTTGTAGGTCACGCCGCGAAATAGATAGTAACGCCCGTATGGGTTAGCTATAGGTATCTTGCCTGGGTATAGCGTGACCGCCCAGGCGGGATACCTTTTTTTGGGAAAGCTATGGCTAATTGTTCTCCACTCCGCTGGATGGGCGGCAAATCAAGGTCCGCCAAATGGATAGTATCACATTTCCCAGAGCGGCGGACATGCTATGTCGAGCCGTTTTGCGGGGTTTGCCATGTACTTTTTAACAAATCAGTCCTGCCGAAAGAGAGCGAGGTTATCAACGACGCGGACGGCGATTTAATCAACCTCTTTAGGGTTTTTCGGTATCACCCTGACTACTTGTGGCAGGAGATGCATTATTTGTTACATTCCCGGGAGGAGTTTTACCGCGCCCGGGAATGGCACGGAGTGACGGATATTCAGCGCGCCGCTAGTTTTTTGATGCTCATACGCAACTCGTTTGGCGGCAATATGTGTAAGACCCCCTCTTTCGGGTATTGCATTGTGCATAACTATGGTAATGGCCTCCCACTGTTAAAAATCAAAAATATTATAACCGCTTTCCGCGAGCGGCTAGACAAAGTTGTCGTCGAAAACCTTGATTTTGCTGACGTCATCAGCCGATACGATTCGCCGGATACACTATTTTACTGCGACCCGCCTTACATCAATACGCATCAATACCGCCTGCGATTTACCATGGACGACCACAGGCGCCTTGCCGACCGCTTGTCCCAAATTAAGGGCATGGCGCTACTTAGTATTAACGATTGCGCGGAGGCGCGTGAACTCTACAATGGATGGGATATAAAAACAAAAGAGGTGCGATATTCCGTTAGTAGGACAAAAACTGATGGCGCGTCTTTGCGTCAGGAGCTTCTTTTTTTAAATAACGCGGCTGCGGAACGGCTTAAGGAAAATGTGCAAGGTACGTTAAATGGAGAAGAGCCATGAAGAAGGTGCCTAATCAGTTTTTACGCGTCGCGGGAGTCGCCCGTGACTCAACGGTTGACGGACCTGGTATGCGACTTACGGTCTTTGTACAGGGTTGTAAGATTAAGTGCCCGCGTTGCCAAAATCCCGAGACATGGGATTTCAATGGTGGTTATTTAATTTCACTCGGCGATATTATGAGCATGTATCGTCCGCAATATCGAGGACTTACTCTTAGCGGCGGCGAGCCGTTTGACCAGGATGAGGAGCAAACCGCCGCCCTTCTTTCCTTGGCTTCTTCTATCCATGCTCGCGGCGGTGACGTCTGGGCCTATAGCGGCCACTATCTCGAGTTTTTGCAGGCGAAAAATCATCCGCTACTGGAGGCTATTGACGCCCTTGTGGATGGCAACTTCGAATACAAATTGCGGGATTATACTTTAAGATTTAGGGGTTCTTCCAATCAGCGAATCTGGATCAAAAATCCCGAAGGTAAATGGAAAAATGATTGAAAAACTTTACAATCTCATTTTCGAGGATTCTGACGCTCGGCGCGAAAATGCGAATGTCAATGCCGATACGCAAAACGGTGTCTTATTTCTACTTGGTACCGAAGCCGGAAAAGCTTTGACTCTTCAAAAACTTCTTCCCGACGATATGGCTGATGCGCATACGTCTGGCGATATCCATATCCATGACCTGCCCTTTTACGGCATGTCGTTCAATTGTATCCAGCATGACTTGCGCAAATTGTTTTCCAATATTTTTAAAATCGATACTTGTTCAATTCGTCAACCGCAATCCGTGGAAAGTATGGGCGCGCTTCTGGCAATCGTACTCCAGACAGCTCAAGGCGAATCTTTTGGTGGTCAAGGGGTGCCGGATTACGATTTTGTGATGGCGGAGGGGATCCGCAAAACATTTCGGCGAGAGTTTGAGGCTGAGCTTAACCGGCTCCCTCACCTTCTATCCTCTGGTATCCAGGAACAGCGAAATCAGGTGTGGGACAAGGCATGGCGAAACACCGAGCGCAGAACCTTTCAGGCTGCTGAAGCTCTTGTCCACAACTTAAATAGTCTTCGCGCGCGCGCTGGCGGGCAACTAACTTTTTCCAATCTCAATTATGGCCTTGATACATCTGACGAGGGCCGCATGGCGACGCGTTGTCTTTTGGAAACGACAATGGCGGGACTAGGAGATGGGGCTGCCCCGATTTTCCCGGTTCAGATGTTTCTTGTCAAAGAGGGGGTTAACTATAATCCGGGCGACCCGAATTATGACCTTTTCCGGCTGGCTATGGAGTGCTCGGCGAAGCGTATGTGGCCAAATTTTATTTTTCTTGATGCGCCATTCAATAAAGATAAAGAAGTTCGTATGTTTGGCTGCCGCACCCGCGTTGTCGCCAATGTCTTTGACACCACCAAAGAGGTTGCGCCCGGCCGTGGCAATCTGTTTTTCACGACAATCAACTTGCCGCGCCTCGCTATTAAAGCAATCAGCGAGGGCAAGACGTCAGGCCACGGTGATATACCGCTGTTTTTTGACCTGCTCGATAACGTGATGGACCTAGGTATCCGCCAGCTGCATCACCGTTTTAATGTTCTGGCGCATAAAAAGGTCCGGAACTTTCCGTTCCTATTTGGCGAGGGGATTTGGTGCGGCTCGGAAACGCTCGACCCCGACGATGAAATCGGCGACGTCTGGAAACACGGGACTCTTTCCCTTGGCTTTATCGGGCTTGCGGAAACTTTAACCGCGCTTATTGGCAAGCACCATGGCGAATCAAATGAGGCGCAAGAGCTGGGGCTTGAAATAGTAGGGCATATGCGCAAGCGGCTAGATTTGGAAGCCTGCCGCAGGCAGATGAATTTTACGCTTCTGGCTTCTCCGGCGGAGAGCTGTTGTCAGAGGCTTTGCCAGCTTGACCAAGCTCGTTACGGCGAGATTCCCAGGGTGACGGATAAAGAGTACTATACCAACTCTTTCCACGTTCCCGTGGATTTTTCAATTTCCGCTTTTGACAAAATCGCCTTGGAGGCTCCGTATCATGCCTTAACCAATGCGGGGCATATCACATATGTCGAGCTCGACGGTGACCCGAGCAAAAATCTTGAGGCCTTTGAAAGCATTGTCCGCGCCATGCATGACGCTGGCATTGGCTATGGCGCGATTAATCATCCGCTGGATTTTGACCCTGTATGTGGCTTTTCGGGCATCATTGATAACGAGTGTCCTGGGTGTGGGCGCGAGGCGGACAAAAAAATACAACGAATTCGGCGCCTTACGGGATACCTGGCTCCAGTGAATCGTTGGAATGCCGGAAAACTCGCGGAGCTTAAAGACAGGAGGCCACATGCCTGCGGCAGGCAAGCCAAGGGGAAAAACAAAAAAGTACCGCCGCCGAGTTGACATCCTAAGTGAAGTGTGCTAAATAATTCTTGTGTGTAGCGGCGCGAGATAAGATAGTAATGCGGGAAACCGCTAACTATAAAGAGCCCGTTCAGGTGTCCGCTACCACCTGGGCGGGTTCTTTTCATTAGGAGAAAAACATGAGTGAGACGAAAAACGGTCTTCAAATCTTCGAGAATGAAAGGTTCGGCAAGGTCCGTGTAGTGATGAGGGATAGTGAGCCGTGGTTTGTGGCCAAGGACGTGTGTGATTGTTTGGAGCTTGGGAATGTGAGCCAGGCCTTGGACGGATTGGATGATGATGAAAAACAACAGCTTGAGACCAACATCATTAATCCTGATGTTGGTGGGCGTGGCACTCTCATCATATCTGAACCTGGCCTGTACTCTCTGGTCCTTCGCTCCCGCAAACCCGAGGCTAAAGAGTTCAAGCGTTGGGTCACCCACGACGTCCTCCCGTCTATCCGGCAAAATGGCGGTTATATGTTGATGCGCCCGAATGAAACTGAGGAAGAGTTCTTTGCCCGCGCCGTACTCCTTGCGCAGCAAACCCTTGCGCGAATGGATGCTGAAAAGAAGGCGCTTTCAGCCAAGGTGGAAAATCTCGAAGTTGAATTGGACGAATCGAAACTATGGTGGAGTATCAAACGCGTTGCCGCCGCCACGGGTGAAAACTGGCGCGAGTATAACTGGAAGGCCTTAAAGTCCGCGTCTTTCTCCCTTGGCTTATCCCCTAGGAAAATTTTTGATGCTAACTTTGGCGCGGTTAATGTTTATCATATCGATGTTTTTGAGCGGGTTTACCCTGGAATAAAAGAATATTTAAGGGGTCGTGGGCCGAGGTAGCCATGGAAATCCGCGTGGGCATTAAACATGATCACGACAAGCTTAGGCTTGATCTTATTCCGCCGGAAGCCATTAGGGCCTTGGGTGAGGCGGTGACATATGGCGCGGGGAAATATCCGCCGGAGAATTGGCGAGGCGTTGAGCCGGAGCGGTATTTCGCCGCCATGCTCCGGCATATTTTGGCGTGGAGCGAGGGTGAGGCGATAGATCCCGAGTCCGGGCTATCACATTTGGCCCATGTACTTAGCAACGCGGCCTTTTTGGTGGTGCTTGAAAAAAACAAGAAAATAGGCAAATTCAATGATTACAATCCGAGCTTCCTCCCTTAGCGATTTTCTTGACTGCCCTTTGCGCTGGAAGGCGAAACACATTGAAAAAAAGACGCTTCCTGCTTCAGGTAGGGCGCGGCTGGGGACGTCAATTCATGCTGGTACGGCACTTTTTGATCGCCAAGCCATTGATAATATTAAAGTTTCTGTGGATGATGCCATGGGGGCCACAGCGGAAAAACTATGGCGCAAAGACGAGGAAGAAGTTAAATGGACTGATGATTTAAGCCAAGGGAAAGCCGAGGAAATTGCCCTCGATCTAACGGAAAAGTATTGCCGCCGCATTAGTCCACAACAGGGCTTTATTGAGGTTGAAAAAAAGTGTGAATGCATTGAAATAACCGACCTTAATATTGCGTTAACCGGTACGCTGGATAGAATTTATACGGATAATACCGGCGCGGCGGGCATTATGGACATTAAAAGTTCTGGTAGCATAGTAGGGCCAACAGGCGAGGTAAAAACATCGGGGCATATGTTCCAGCTTGAGGTGTACCGGCTCCTTGCTTCTTCCCTTGGCTATTCTTTGACCGCTCCGGCAAAAATTGTGGGGCTTCAAACGGCCAAAACGAGGGAGGCGCGGCGTGTGGGTATTGGTGTCATTGATAGCTCGCTTGAAACGTTAATAGGAGATGAATTTACAAAGGGGCCCTTGGAAATGGTTGCCAATATGTTATCCGCAGGGCTTTTCCCGCCAAATCCGCGTAGTATGCTTTGTAGTGGGAAGTTTTGTCCGACTTATGTAACATGTAAATACAGGGCTTGACATCTAGTGGATTTTATATTATATGTATTTCAAATGCCGAATGACTTAACTTTAAACATGGAGGTTTAAGATGACTGAACGTAAACAAACAACGTTGATGGACTTACAGGCAGCGGGGGGGAATTAACCAGGATACTAATATTTCAGCCCCCTCTTCCGTTGTTGGGTCAGCTACCGCCACGGTGGGGAGCTTTTCTACTCCTGTAGGGTTTGAGTATCTCCAGCGCGCCGCCAAAATGCTTGCCGCTGGAACAATTTTCCCAGAACGGTTTCGTGGGAATATTGCTGATTGCGCGATTATTGTGGACATGGCGTTGCGTCTTAACGCTTCACCACTTTTTGTCGCCCAAAATATGTATTTGGTATACGGCAGTCCTGCGTGGTCCAGCAAATTTTTAATTGGGCTTTTTAATACCTGCGGGAAATACTCGTCAATTCGCTATGAGTTTTCTGGCGAGGAGGGCAAAGATGATTGGACATGTGTTGCCAAATCGGTGGAATGGAAGACCAATGAAGATCTTGTTGGTCCGCCCGTTTCGATTGCATTAGCCAAAAAGGAGGGTTGGTATGATAAGCGTGGGAGCAAATGGCAAACGATGCCCGCTTTAATGATGCGTTATCGCGCAGCGGCTTTTCTTATTAATACGGTCGCGCCGGAACTTTCCTTAGGCATTATGACTGTTGAGGAGGCGCAAGATGTTTATGCGTAGCGTTCCTAAGGATTATCTTGAGGCATTGCGCGCGTATGCTGAAGCATTGTTGGAATTAGCCGATGCAATTGAGGAAAATAAAAAAGAGGAGGATAAGGAAAAAGTGGACAAAATTAAAAAAAACGATGAATATGCATGGGTAAGCGAGGCATGAAACTAATATGAAATATGCTATAGCCATCTTATTTTGCGGGCCTTTTTTGTTTGTCTCTATTGCCTTTTTGTCCTTAAAGTGCCTTAATCTTAAAGATGAGTTAGCGACAGCCCAGGCTAACGCCGCTGTTGCGGTAGAGGCTAATAAAAACAATATGGTTACTATTGAAACTCTTTTGGGTGAACTTGATAAACGGGATCAATTAATTAGAGAAATTTCAGATTCAGTGGCAACAATAGCCAAAGAAAGAGATGATGCACAAAATGCCCTTAACAATATGGCTGCGGAAAATCCGGAAGTTAAGCCTTGGGCTGCTACTCCTGTTCCCGATAATATCTGGAGGTTGTTCTGCGAAAATGGAAGTTGTAGCGCAAACTAGAACGGTATTTATCCGGCCACCGGAATGGTTGTTTGAGCCATGTCTTAAAACAATTCCTCCGGCAAGGGGTACTAACCTGGATTTGGCACAATATGCCCTGGATTTGAGTTTTGATGTGGAAAGTTGCGCGGCCAAACTTGAAGCCGTAAGGAAATATTGTTACGAATATAAGGGTGAGGAAGAAAATGGCACAAACGTGGATTAACATTCATGGCGGCGTTGGCAAGAACTTTGCATTTACGTCACTCTTACCAAAATTAAAACAAAAATATGGGGAGGTTGTTATAGTCTCCCCGTATCAGCAAACCTTCATAGGCAACCCCAATATTAAAGCTGTTGTCCATCCTGAGGAACGCGGACTCTATGACCGCATTCCGAGGGATGCGAACATTATGTTCCGCGAGCCTTATGTCAGCCCGTTTATATTTGCGAAAACGCATTTATTGTACGAATGGGCGCGGCTTTTTGATATCACATATGATGGTGAGCTCCCCGAGTTTTTCTCCAATCCAAAAATGGATGCCGAGGCCGCCGCAATTCGGCAAAACCTGCCGGAAAAATTTGTGATCTTCCAATTCGCTGGAGGACAATCGCCGTATAATTTGGATAAAACTCCAATCTGGCAACCAGGGGGACAGCGCAGGGCCTATCCTTTAAACATGGCGCAAAGGTTTATTCATCTATTCAAGAAAAAATATCCGGATATCGGAGTATGCCTTTACCAGATGAAGAACGAGGAATATGCGCACCTTAAAGGCGGGGTATTGCTCAATGCGGCATGGTGGTACTACCCGCTTATTTTGCGTTCTTCCCTTGGCTTTATAGCCATTGATAGCTCCCTACATCATATGGCGGCGGCGGCACGCGTTGAGGGCGTTGTTATTTGGGGGGCAACCGGACCACAACATTTTGGGTATAAATATCAGGTTAATATAAGCAATACGTCTAATCATCATATGAGGCCATTGCAATCATGCTTTGGCGATGTTCAAAATGCCGATGGGAGTCGTTGGGTTGACTCGGATATTCTTTCAACGGCGGTGCCCGAAGAGGAACTGCTTGCGGCATTTGAACCAATCATAACGCTTCGTGAGGAGAAGAAAAAGAAAGCCAAAGAAAATATCCAGACGGAAATGGTGTATCGTGGTATTCATGATTGCGAATGTGGCGGAAACTGTAAGGTCCCTGTAGATGTAAAAAAAAATGCTCCCGCAGAGGAGGAAAAAGCAAAAGAGGAGGTAAATAATGCTTAATCGCGTGGAATTATTGGGCTATTTGGGCGGCGACCCAAATTATAGGGTTGCTAGAAATGGGCTTCCCGTATCTAATTTCCGGCTGGCCACAACTGAAACGTATACGCAAAACGGTGAAATACAAGAGCATACGGAATGGCATACCATTCTTTGTTTTGGTAAATTAGCCGAGCTCGTTAGGGATAGGCTGAAAACCGGCAATAAAGTATATGTTGAGGGGGCTTTGCGCACTAGAAAATGGGATCCGGCTCCGGGCGATCCCGAGGTGGAAAGAAAGGTTACGGAAATTCGGGCAAACAAGGTTATTTTCTTTTAATTTCGTCGGGGGCTAATAATGTCGGATGTCCATAATTTTGATTCGACTTTCGCCGCGCTTGACAAGTTTCAAATGCCTATGGATTTTGGGCGAAAGGATGATAGGGAAAAGGCACGGCAATATGCCCTTGAAAATGCGGTAAAAAAACTGGGGGGATCATATGATGGCCGCGAATTTTTACGCTGGTGTTTTGAAAAATGTGGCGTATTTGAGGCAGCCTTCCCCCAGAATGAAAAACGGGCCGCATGGGAAGCGGGTAGACGCGCATTCGGTCTTGACATTTTGGCATTATGCGCTAAGGCTGAAAATTTGGCTGCGACATTAATTGCCGAAGACTACTACGAGAAGGGCAAAAATGGATGATGACATCGCCGCGAAATTGGTGGATATTTTAACTGAAATCTCCTTGGATCTTAGGCGGATAGCGGATGTACTTGAAAGCGACGGGATAAAAAACGCCATAACATCCAACACCCCCACGGTAACAATGATGCCCGTAAACACTCGCGCGCAAATTAGGGTTCCCGCGCCCGGGCAGATGAAACTCCAAAGCAGAAAAATAGCACTTACGAGGAGGTAAGATATGGCTGATATGGAAAGCGCAATTGCCGAAGAGGCCAGCATACAAGAAAATGCAACCACAGCCGGGTTCGCTGCGGAAGAAACAGGCTCCACCGGGGGCTTTGCCGAGGGCCAAACGCCGCAAACCACTGAGGGCGGGCGGGCTGATGATTCCTCTTCCTTGGCTCCCACTACTTCTCCTTCTGAAGAGTACACTCTTGAGATGCAAGAAGATAGTTTGCCGCTCCTAAAGATGCAGCTTGATAATTTTACGGCTACCTGTCGTGAGGCGGGGTTGACGAAGGCACAAGCTGAAAGGGTTTTGGCGTGGCAAAAGGAAAAGCTTCTGGAGGTGGAAAACAATACTCAGCAACAAACGGAAATGGCGTTAAAGTCTTGGGAAACCGAACTTCGCGCCGACCCCGAATTTGGCGGAATTCGCTATAAACGTACTATTGCCGATGCCCGTAACGCATTACAGGCCTTTGACGCGGATGGGAGCCTTAGAAATTTGCTTATTGAAACGCACGGCCAATTCGAACCAAGCGTTGTTCGCTTTATGTCGCGTGTTGGGCGCGCCATAGCGGAAGGTCAAATGGTTATTGTAGGGGATGGTGGTCAGGGAAAAGAGGCGCCGCTTGCCGAGCGGTTCTACGGGCGGGATGGCATGACGGTGAAGCATGGCATCCAAGAGGTTTAGGGAGAACAGGTTTAAGCGTGAAAACGAGATAATAATTAATTATACTCCACGTTATCCTGAAATTCACGAAGCTATTAACAAGCACCGTTTTTCCGTTCTCGTTTTTCATAGGCGGGCGGGTAAGACGGTGCTTTCCATAAATGAGCTTATTCGCGCGGCACTGCTTTGCCAAAAACCTTTCGGAATGTTTAATTATATCGCGCCTTTCCGGACGCAGGCAAAAGCGATTGCATGGGAATATGTAAAGCATTATACCGCGCCCTTGCCGCGAACAATTAATGAGTCGGAATTATCAGTAACGCTTCCCAGCGGAAATGGCACATCAAAAATTAGGCTTTGGGGCGCGGATAACCCGGACGCCCTGCGCGGCATTTATCATGACCTTGCCGTTATTGATGAGGTAAGTAACTTACGGCCAGAGACGTGGGAAGAGGTTATAAGGCCGGCATTAGCGGACCGTGATGGTAGGGCGATCTTCATTGGGACCCCACAAGGTCCTAATTTATTTAAAACTTTATTTGACTACGCCTCTTCTAATAAAGACCCCGATTGGTTCGCGGCAAATTATCCGGTCTATAAAACCAGCGTTATTGCGCCGGAAGAAATTGAGAGAATACACGATGAAATGGGGCCGGATGCATACGGCCGTGAATTTTTGTGTGACTTCAACGTGGCGGGGGCTCAGACTCTTATTCCCTTGGCTTTAGTCAATGAAGCCATGGATAGAAACTTGCCGGAATTTGCATATGAAGACGCGCCGGTTATAATGGGGGTTGATATTGCCCGTTATGGTGATGATAGCACCGTGGTGTGTATTCGGCGTGGTCTTTTTGTTGAGCCTCTAATATCATGGAAGGGTATTAGTTTAATGGAAACGGCGGCTGAAATTGCGGGATTAATAGATGGACGGCATCCGGCGGCGGTCTTTATTGACGGAATTGGTATAGGCGCTGGGGTTGTTGATAGATTGCGGGATTTGGGTTATTTTATTCAAGAGGTTAATGTTAGCCAGCGCGCGGGGAGCGCGTCACAGTATGTAAATAAACGCGCTGAAATTTATTGCAATGTAAAAGAGTGGCTCAAAGAGGGCCAGCTGCCACAAGATAAGTTGCTTGCGGAAGAATTAGCCGCTATTGAATACGAGTTTACCGCCACCGGCAAAATGATGCTGGTCAGAAAAGAGGAAACCAAGGAAAAATTGAAACGATCCCCCGATCGTGGAGATGCCTTGGCGCATACCTTTTTTGCCGCGCCTATAGCTATGCCGGAATATTGGGAACAAGGGAAACGTATGGCATATATGGAATATGATCCATTGGCGTTGGAGGGGAATGTATAATGGCCGCCAATGCCCAAAAATTATATCAGCGATATGAGGAGCTCCGGCTTGAACGGTCGGGGTTTATTGACGTCTGGAAAGAAATTTCACGCCTTTTCTGCCCGGGGCGATATCGCGATGATACTTCAACGGACTATCATTTAACGCCATATTCGCTTGATAGTAGGCTGGTTAATTCTACTGGCGTACTGGCCTTGCGCTCTCTTGCCGCTGGAATGCATGGTGGCATGACAAGTCCGGTCCGCCCATGGTTTCGCCTTATAGCCCAAAACACCAATGAGCTTCCTGAAGGCGTTAATCGCTGGCTTGATATGGCCACGCAAACACTCCAATCCGTTCTCCACCAATCAAATTTTTATAACGCCGTTCATGGCCTTTACGCGGATGTTGGCGCGTTCGGCACCGCCCTTATGGTTGAAACAGCCGATGCTAGTGGGATTCAATTCTATTTGGCAAACCCCGGCGAATTTGTGTTGGATATAAATTCCAGCGGCGAGGTTGATACTTTTTATCGGCGTCTATATATGACCGCGCGTCAAATTGTCGATAAATTCCCCGCCGCCAATATTCCCGATGCCGTTAAAAACTGCGCCAAGGATATGCGTAACGCGGCCGCGCGCTTTGACGTGATTCATGCCGTATATCCGAGAAGTGATTTTAAGTCAACCAATAGAGCCAGCGCAACGAAAGCCACGGAAAAGCCCTATGCGTCGGTGTATTTTCTCCCTGGCTCATCCACATCTTCATATGGTGGTCTTTCAGGCCTTGGCGGCAACCCGTCAATTCTAGAGGAATCCGGCTATAATGACTTTCCAGGTTTTGCGCCGCGTTGGGAAATTTCAGGATCCGATCGTTATGGCTTATCTCCGGCAATGCAGGTTTTACCGGATGTTAAAATGCTGCAATCCATTACACAAACTGTTCGTAAATCGCAGCATGTACTTGTCGACCCGCCATTGGTTATTGACCAGTCTTTACGTGCAACTGGCGTTCGCTTGGTTCCGGGCGGGCTTAGCTATTTTGACTCTACCCGTACTGGCACAACGCCTGTCGCGCCAATTTATCAGCCTAATCCACAAATGGTTGAGGCTGGCCTTGCCATTATGCGCGAGGTTGAGGAAACGGTAAATTCCGGCATGTATGTTGATCTTTTCCGCGTTTTCCTGGATGACCAGCGGCTTAATTTAACGGCCACGGAGGTTAACGCGCGGAATAGTGAAAAGCTTGTTATGCTAGGTCCGGTTGTTGAGCGACTGCATAAAGAACTTTTAAGCCCGCTTGTTCGTCGAACCCTTGCGCTTTGCGTTGAATGGGGGGCTATACCGCCACTTGAAGGCATTGATATTGCCCTAGACATTAAATTTGAATCAGTATTGGCACAAGCACAAGCCTATGCCCTTACGGCCAGCATTGAACAAAGCGTAGCCTTTGCCGCGAACGCAGTACAACTTGACCCGGGTGCGTTCGACAATATCGACCTTGACGCGGCCATCCAAAACTATGCAAGCCGAGCCGGCGCGCCGACGTCCATATTGCGTGAGCCGCAAGCTATCACGCAAATTAGGGAACAGCGGGCGCAACAACAGGCGCAACAAGAAGAAATTGCCATGGGGCAACAAGCGTTGCAGGAAGCCGCCCTTGCGGGTCAGGCGGCTGAATCTTTTAGTAAAGCCAGAACGGATAATCCCAGCGTATTGCAGAATTTGCTGGGTGGGATAAGTGGGGGACTATAATATGGCTGGTATAGTTGGCATTAAATCAGACGGCGTAGGCGCTTTGGGTGCACATGCCTCTTGTGATTCGTTAGCATTGGGTAGCCAAGCTTGCGCAGAATGCTGTTCTTTGGCTATAGGCAATAATGTTCACGCTTGTTGCAATCAAATCGCGATTGGAGACTGTGCGACTTCAGATGTAAGGGTTGGATGCTACAATCTTTCTACTT
>Ga0192244_10457_pt1 | contig 16137 bp, 20 predicted proteins | sample Koala_Koa27_L3_FD_131234 | JGI IMG/M metagenome (GOLD analysis project Ga0192244, IMG submission 131234) | Enriched cells from koala feces incubated with labeled cellulose particles, San Francisco Zoo, California, United States - Koala_Koa2-7_L3 ... | reverse complement strand
GTAGTGGTGTTGACCGGCGTATTGTCCGCATCTCTGCGGTCGTCGCATCCCATAAGCAAAACCGAACCCAGCAGGGCCGAGCAGGCTAAAATAGCTGTCTTTTTCATATAATTTTCTCCTGAAGAAATTGGTCTACCGGCAGGATATGTCATGGACGAGACGCTACAATGATTATCGCATGAATCCTGGGTTAGACTTTCCAAGCTGAGCGCCTGAAGGGTCGAAGCTCAAGCTGGCCCGCTTATTTCAGGCTCATATTAATGTCCCATAATGTAAATTATGTTAACTTTCATATTTAGCTTGGCCTGCTATATCAACAGGTTGTGGCAAAGAGTTGTTTCACGATAACTTCCCTGCTTTCACTGGCTTCCTTTGAGGTCAGCTGCCGGATGCGGTCAAGTAATTTCTTGCTGGTCAATGCAAGAAAATTCTTGCCAAGGAAAAATTGTTGCTATAACTTAACACCAAGTTGAAACATTAATGGAGTTTTCCTATGCCAATCAGCTTTGACAGCTTTTACAGCCGGGCCTGCGAGGCCAGCGGCGCCAAGACCCAGATGGAACTGGCCAGAATCCTGAATATCAATCGTTCCGCGATCACCCAGGCCAAAAACCGGGACGCCGTTCCGGAAAAGTGGCTGCTGGCCCTGTCCCGAAAGTTCGCTGTGTCGCCCGATTGGCTCGAACATGGGGACAAGTACCCAAAAACGATTTTAAAGCCCTTAAAATTGAATTCTGGCGGCGCGCGGCATCAAGCCACCGCCCAGTTCACTTCGCCGGACGGTGATTTTACCGAAATCATCAACGTCCCCAAGATCAGCGCCGTACTTTGCGCCGGCGGCGGCTCCTTTGAGGTGGAAAACGCCATCGTGGATCATATCCCCCTGCCCTCGCCCATGTTGCACAAGCTCGGCAACCCCAACGGCATGGTCTTTATGGACGTGGCCGGCGACAGTATGGAACCGGGCATCCTCAATGGCGACACCGTGCTGATCGACCAGTCCATTAAACCCTGCAAGCCGGGCACGGTCATGGCCGTGGGCTATGACGAAACAATTTTCATCAAACGCGTTCAGCCCTATGCGGACGGCGGCCTGGCTCTTCTTTCGGACAACGCCGCTTATGATCCGATCCGCATTTACGGCGACGAGTTGAACACCTTTCGGGTGCTGGGCAAACTGGTCTGGCTGTTCCGGAAAATAATTTAAAGTACCAACAAGGGCGCTCGTTTGCGGCATAAGCACGGCGTCCTTAATTTTAAACCTTAATGTTGTGTTATATGAACAAGGAGTCCATCATGCAAAAGCGTTACTGTTCCTGCGGCCAGTCCATCTGGGTTGACTATCATTTTTTTGGCGCTCTCTGCTCGCCCCGTTTCCTGGGTGAAGTATCCCATGAGGCCGGCGACGCTGCGTCCGCCCGGGAAGGCGCTCTCCTGGAATGCCCCCACTGCCAGTCGCTGCTGACCATTAACACCCTGTTTTAGGAATATTGTTAACATTTATTCACGCGAGGGTTTCATGAACCAGGAATTATTGGCCAAGGCCGCGCAAATCGTACAGGCCGGCAGCGTGCACGGCCGCACCGACGGAAAGATCCCATACTGTGTCCTGGCCCTGCTGGACCTGGACGGCTCGCCGACAACCTCGGTCATAACCGCCGCCCGGGCCAAGGGGCTTGAGCAAATCGTTTTTTGTACCGGCCTGTCCACGGCCAAGGTCAAGAAGATTGAGGCCTTTCCCCGTGCTTCGGTCTGCTTCCCCTCCGATACCTATAGCGTCACCCTGACCGGCGACATCGAGGTCAGCACGGAGCCGTCCCTGAAGCGGGAAAACTGGTATGAGGCCCTGCAAGACCAGTTCAAGGGCCCGGCTGACCCGGAGTTCTGCCTGCTGCTCTTCCGGCCGGAACGCTATAGCCTGTTCCTCGACTGGCAGGAAGCACGGGGTTCGCTTTAATAGGCTTGCTTTTTACCGGCGAGTGCTTATACTTTGCGGAGTAATTCACATTACTCGATTCTTACGAATTGGGGGCGCACTGGTTTCGACGGGGACCTATGAAGCCGTGATTGCGAGCCGAGGCGCCGCTGGCCTCGTAAAAAGCGGCACCAAAGTAATTGGCAACGATTACGAATACGCTTACGCGGCTTAATTAAGCCGTGCCAAGGCTAAGGCCCACGCCTGATAAGTCTTAGTCTTGGTCAAAAATCATCAGGCTGGCACCGGATGACGTCTTCCGCTGAAGGTGTAAGAACTTAAGGAGGGCTGGCGGCAGGATGCCCTGACCAGGGGCGGCCCCTGCCGTGAGAATTTATACCTGGTCTACGCTCGTAGACGTTGCGCGTGGAATGTTTTCGGACGCGGGTTCGATTCCCGCCGCCTCCACCATCAGTTCATCCGGTTAAGTCCGGTAGAATCCCGAAAGTCAAGCTATTAGCGGACTTTCGGGATTTCTCTTTTCAGCGTTGTCTCACCAAATACGAGGAAGTCCGCAAACTTTTGGTACCTTTTTCCCGAAGAAGGTGCCATATACTGGAAGAAGGTACCATTTAAGGTACCATCTTGCGGGAGTTTGAAAATGGCAACAAAATCACAGAGTTTAGAGCTTACCATCAGGAACGCGAAAGCCGTGAAAGGCGAAATTCTGGGCACTCGTTGCAGGGCCGGGTTGGAAATGTGGGTTTCCATCAATCAGTCGGGCAAGACGCTGAAAAAATGGGTTCTGCGCTATACGGATGCAGCAGGCAAACGGCAAAAAGTCCGCATAGGCTCATATCCTGAAATGACCTTGGCAAAAGCCCAGGCCGCAGCCGAAGACCTCAAGGAAAAAGCCAAGACCGGCCACAATTTGGCGAAAGAGAATGCCAGAGAAAAGCGCACTCCGAAAACGCCGCGAACCTTCGAAGGTGTCGCCACTGCTTGGCTCAACAAGAAAACGCCTGAATGGGACGATGCTCATGCCAAGCGCCAGAAAGAAAGGCTTGTCGGCAATATCTTCCCCGCCTTCGGTGACGTGGATATTAACGCCGTCACGATGGAGCATATAGACAACGCCTTGGCCGTAGTCATTGAGCGCGGAGCACGGGAAACGGCGCAACGCATCTGCTCCATCATCATCAATGTCTTTGAGTATGCCGACCTCATGGGCTTCATGGAAAACCCGGTCATCATCAACCGGTTGACGCGCTACCGCAAGGAAATGCCCAAGCCGACCACCAAGCGGCATTTATACAAAGACATGTCCGAGGCCGAAATCGGCGCACTTCTTCTGGCCCTGGACGAGTTTAAAAGAAGATGGACGCTGCAAACCAGCGTTGCCCTCCGGCTGGCTCCCTATGTAATGCTGCGCCCCATTGAGATATGCGAGGCTGAATGGGAAGAAATCAACATAAACGCCGCCGAGTGGTGCATCCCCGCCGCCCGCATGAAAATGTCCCGTGACCATATTGTGCCGCTTCCCCGGCAAGCTGTGGAACTGCTTTTGGAAATCCGGCCTTTCTCCGGGGCGAATACATATGTGTTCCCTTCCCCGCGCAAGCACAACGCGCCCATTTCCACAGCTTCCCTGCTCCAAGCTATCCGGCGCATCGGCTATGCTTCTACAAAGGAAGAAGGCAACAGCTTTTGCACTCACGGCTTTCGGGGCATGGCCTCCACCACCCTCAACCAGCATCCGCGCTTCCAACACCTGAAACACGACTGGATAGAGTTTCAGCTTGCCCACGCTCAAAGGGACAAAATCAGAGCCGCGTACAATATCCTCACCCCACGTTCATACATTGAAGAGCGCCGGATGATGGTTCAGGATTACGCTGACTATTTGGACGAGCTAAAATCCAACAAATAATCAATAATTTCATCATATTAAACGGCATTTTGCGCAACCGGCTAAATGCCGTTTTTTGCGTCCAAACTTTAGCAATAAAATCAATATGTTACAAACACAGCCTTCAAAATTTCAAAACCTGTCAAGGGAAAAATACAATTTTTATGGTCTAAAATGGGCAGTTTTTTAATATTTAAGTTTACCTCCGCATACCTGGAGATAACCACAGATAACGCCCCCCCTTTTCCGCCCCGTTTTGGCGAAAAACCCATGTTATGGAAAAGGAAAGTACAGCAAGATTCAGGGAGGTTTCACCATGTCTGTAACTATTCCGTCCACCGGTTTTTTGCGTTTGCACCAAGTGCTCGCCCTCGTTCCCGTGGGTAAAAGCTCTTGGTGGGAAGGCTGCAAATCCGGCCGCTACCCCAAGCCCGTCAAACTCGGCCCACGCACAACCGTATGGCGGGCCGAAGATATCCGGGCCTTCATCGAAGGCTTTTCCCAGGATGCGGCAAACGACAAATGAGCGGCACAGGTTCAATATACGCTCCGGTAGGCTCTCCTGTTCAGGGCGTCCACCCTGACGTCCATGCTGGCATCCACCCTGGCGTCCACCTGTCCGGGCTGGCGTGCGCCCTGGAGTGCACCCGGACGTCCACCCGGATGCCCGTCCGTCACGGCGTCCAGGGTGACGTCCGACCTGACCTTGAGCGCATACCGTGCCTAAAGGGGCTTTCAGCTGCGCAAATCAATGTAATTGGCCTTTTGCTGCATGTCGGCTCTTCCATCACTCAATACGGCCAGCTGGCTCTTGAGTTGGAACGCCATTACGGCATGCAGCGGACGCCGGAAGCATTACGCCGAACAGTTGAACGCCTTGCCAGCCGTGGTTTTATCCGGCGCAGGCAGACGCGGGAAGGCACAATGCACGGCGTATGCTTCGCCATCATTGAGGACAGGCTTTGCCCGAATATCCGGCCACCCGTCCGCCCCAGCGTCCGAGCTGGTGTCCAGCCTGACGATTTTTCCGCGCCATCTATTCTAGAAAAGAAAGATAGAAAGAATCTTTCTATCTCTTCTCATAGGGAAAAACTGGAAGCCCTGACCGAAGAGGATATCGTCTTTCACTGGCCGAAGCTTGCCCACTCCGGTTTCGGCACAGACCAAATCCGGCAAATCATCCAGCGCCGGGAACAAGTGCACGAAACTGTTTCCAGCATCATGCAAGGCCTGACCCACGCCGAATGGGAACTGGACCGCCAAAGCATGAAAGACGCCAAAGGCGTAGCAATTGGAGATCCACGGAGTTGGGTATTCCACATCCTGGCAAGCCAAGGCTATTACCCGCGCCCGCCGGGGTATGTCTCACCCACGGAACAAGCAGAGCGTGACAGGGAGCTAACACTGAAACGCGAACAGGAAGCCCATGAAGCGCGAATGGAAGCCGAAGCTGACAGTTGGGCGGCAAACCTCACCCAGGACGAGCGAGAGGCCATTCTGGGGCCGCAAGACGGCCCAAGGCTAAGCATACCGTCCGACATTCGTCTTCGTATGCACTTCAAGGCCAAGATATGGCCGCAATTTTCAAAGACCGAAAAGGAAACACCATGAAGGAAAAACCCGAAGTCATTACCGGGATGCCCGGAGCGGCCCGAGTGGAATACTACGCCTGCCGTGAAGATGTGGAAGCAATGACTGCCCAGGGCTACACGGCCCGATACATCTATGACCACATGAAAAAACGTGGCCGGGTGACATGCAGCTATTCCGCCTTTTGCGATTATGTGCGTGGCGGCGGCAAGCGCCAGCATTCCAAAAACAAAAAGAAATCAACTGCACTCCAGGCGCCGCAGAGAACCGGCCCGATAATCGCGGAGCCAAGGCCGAACAGGTTTATTTCGCCGCGTGAACTGCTCGACAAGCCGAATATTTGATGGCTGGCCGGATATGCTGCCTAACTCACCAAAAACGCCCACAAGCAACGGAACTATTGCACGATGTTGTACTTTTGTTGCTCAACTCCCCACTACCGGCGCAGCTATTAAAATAGCGCCCACAATGGAGCGTATGCGTCAATCCGGCAACATCCGTTTAATAGTTTGCAATGACCTTGGGAGGCAGGACAGGTGAGGTACATGTACCTCTCGTCCTGCCCTGCGGGGCAAAAGAGGCTTATTCGCATCCTGCGGATGCTCAACGCGCAAGGCAAGGGGAAGGCACTATGCCGTCAAAGAAACCGCGCATAACCGTGTACCTCACGCCGGAGGAACATGCCCAAATATCGGAGTTCGCGGCCAGGGCCGGAATCTCCCTTTCGACCTTCGCCAAAAGAATCTGCACTGGTATGCCCGTGCGAAGCCTGGAGCACAACCAGGCCGTGCGGGACATTATTAAGGCCAGCGCCGACCTCGGCAGGCTCGGCGGCCTGCTCAAGCTGGCGCTCACCGAAGGCAGCGCCGACAAGTTCACCCTGCAACGGCTCTTGCGAGAAATCGAGATAGGCCAGCGGGAATTGAAGGCCGCAGCCATGAGGATACGATGATAAGCAAGCATGTTCCCTGCCACCCGCAGCACGATAATTACGGCAGGCTTGCCAACTACATAGCGGATGCCGGCCACGAAGGGGAAAAATGCCTGTTGAGCTGGTGCGAAGGCTGTATGACCGAGGATGACTATGCTCTTGCCATCATGGAGGCCGAGGCCACCCAAGCCCTGAACACACGTAGCGGTAAAGAAAAAACCTACCATCTGCTTATCAGCTTTCGCCCGGAGGACGAGGCAAAGCTGACGCCGGAGGCGTTCAAGGCCATCGAGGAACGCTTTGCCGCGGCCCTCGGATTTTCCGAGCATCAACGGCATTGCGGTATCCATAAAAATACCAACAACATTCACATGCACGTTGCCTACAATATGATTCACCCGGAACGCCTGACCCGCACCGAGCCATACCGCGATTACCACAAGCGGGACAAGCTGTGCCGTGAAATCGAGCGGGGATATGGGCTGACCGTGGATAATGGCCGGGAGCAGCGCCGGGAAAACGCTCTTACCCACAAAGCCGCTACCATTGAGGCGCAGACCGGGCAAGAATCTTTTGAATCATACTCCAAGCGCTGTAAGGGGAAAATCCTTGAAGCCCTGCAACACTCCGAGAACTGGCAGGACTTCCACGAAGCATTGAAGGCTCACGGCCTGGGCATCAAGCCGCATGGCAACGGCCTTGTCATCAAAGACCTGCACGGTGAACATGCGACCAAGGCCAGCACCGTTGACCGCTCTCTTTCCGCCAAACGCTTGCAGGAACGATTCGGAGAATTCCGGCCCTACCGGAGCTTGCGTCAAATTCAGGAAGTATCCCGGTATCAGGCCGTGCCGCTCCAACGCTCACCGGAGCGAGGCAAACTTTACGCCAGATTCAATGCAAACATCGAAACCCGCAAGAACAGGCTGGCTGAAATAAAAGAACGCGAGGATAAGCAGATTGCCGCCATCCGGCAGGAATGGGCTGAAAAGCGCCGGGAGTATGAAAACATGCCCCTTCTCAAGCGCCATCGTCTTAATCTGGTTTCGTTGGCGAAAAAACACGAAGCCGAAGCCGTGGCAAAAAAGAGGCTGGCCATGCTGCCGGAGCGCGAGGCGTTGCGCCGCGAAATTCCCTACACATCATGGCAGGACTTTTTGAAACTGGAAGCTGGAAACGGCAACGAAACTGCCCTGACCGTGTTGCGTTCCCGCAAGGAAATGGCCGAACCAGAGCAGCCCAAGGAGCAGAAGACGCCCGTCAAAAGCTGGATGGAACGAGGCAGCGAGTATGCCGCGATAACCGCCATCCGGGCCGAATACGCCGAAAAGGAACGAAAGCTACAAGAGCGGGACGATATTTCCTATAAAGGGAAGAGACAGCTACAGGCGTTTCTCCACATGGAGCAGATCACAGCCAAAGCCCGCGCCGAGGGAACAGAGCTCGGAGAAATCAAACGCCGCATAGACAACAACGGTATTGTGATTTTTACCCTGGAAAGCGGTGGCACCATCCGCGACACCGGCAAAGAGGTTTTCTTTTCCAGCCATGACCCCAAGGCGGAACGCGCCGCTCTGCTCTATGCTGGCAAGAAATGGGGCAAACGGTTGGCTGTGGAAAAAGGCCACATTATATTCCAGCCTGAACGAAATATTGAGAGAAAAGCACCAGAGTTGGAAAAGAAGCGAAGAGGCCTATCACGTTGATTTCTTAACATTCAGTATTCTGGTTCTTGCTAAACAGAAAATTATAGGAGAGCATATTGTTTTCGATACTCAAACTTAGCTGTACGGTGGAATCATGAAAGTCGCATACAATTTTATCTGCCCTCTCAAGGGCTGGTATCTGTTTCCAGAGCTAATAGATATCTTAACCTTCATATGCAAATCCAATCTCAGTATTCAATCAAAAATTTCTATTGGTGATGTTCTAATCTACACAAATAATTTAGAGTTATGGCATGCAAGAGCCGAAAAAATATATAGTGCTGCTATTGAGGGATGGCACTCTGACATTAATGCGATGAAAGAAATTGCAGGGAAAAATATGAGTTTTGCCATTGTTTTTCATACACTAAATGAAGAAAATGCCAACAAGATTGATATTTATTTACGCAAATATGAGCACTACATCGGTGCTTTTCAAGTCGATGATACGGTAGGTATTATTTGGGCATGCTATACCTCTTCTTTATCAGATTACTATAAATTAAATGGTAAAAAATTTTATCTTCTATGGTCAGGTATTGACGAAGAAGAAAAAGAAAATATGGATATCGAAATCTTTTATAAAATACCATTTGATAGTATTGAATTTGAATCAAAAGAAATGAAAGGCACATTGTTTGATGGGGACGGTTACTTTGAGAAACAAGTAAATATGGCTAGAAGTAGAAAATATCTGCCGAAGGTTTTTAATCCAAAAATCAGCGATTCAATTGTTGATAATATAATTTTTAAAGTAGGTGATTCTGCACCAGCATTAGGTGATAAAATATACGCCATGCTTAAATCATTTCTGACTGCTGAAAACTGTGAAGACTACGCGCATATAGCGATTTCATGCAGAAGGACACTAGAATATTTGGCTAACACCCTATTTCCTCCAATAAAAGCAAACGAAAATGACGAAGTAAAGCTTGGGCCCCAAGAATCAAAAAATAGATTGCTAGCATTTGCTCATAAAGAAAGTGATCGTTCAGAGTCTTTACTAAATTTTATTCGGAACGGTAGTGAACTAAAAAAGAAATTAGATAAAACTTTAAGCCTCCAGAATAAGGGGCTTCATGCAGAAATTGATGGTGATTCAGCAAAGAAATGCATTATTGATACAATCCTATTGATTAATGATTTTGTTTCGCTGCCCTGGCACTCATTGCCTCCAACTATTCGCCCGGATGAAGAATTTATGAAGGCACTCTTTGGTGGGGATGGAGATACTCTTGATTAGTTATAAGAAAAAGCAGCTTGGAACTTCCAAGCTGCTTTTAAATCTAATCTTCCGGTTGTTCTCTAAAGTCTGCGATCAATGAGCAAAGCTTGTCCAGCATATCCAAAGTCGGTTCCATAATGTTTTCCGCTATTTGATTCAGAAAAAATCCATCCACTCCTTTGGATTCATCAAAATGCTGCATGAGGGTTGCCAAAGTGCGGAGCTGGCAGCGTGTTTGATGAAACATTTCCTGCCAGTCTTGCGCTCCCGTCATTTCAAGCATTTTTTTTCTGCATCCACGATGAACCAAGGCAAACGGTAGGTACGGAATTCGGAAGGTTTCTTTACAGGTTCTTCCACTTCGCCCTGTTCACTTTCGTTATCTGGCAAAGGTTGAGCTACTTGGCTAAAAGCCATGAGAGCTTGAGCCGCTTCTTGTAGCTTTCCAGCTAGGGAGGTAAGGTCGGGAAGCTTTGGAGGGAGTTCGGAAGACGCAATCACGGATTGAGACATAAAACACCTCTACGGTTTTTTGATTGAAGCTTCCAAAAGTGGAAACTCCGGGTGCTCAAAACTGCCGTAGAGCAGCGGGCTATTTCCCTGTTGCCAGGTATTGTATTTCGCCCACACCCGGAGGACAATGCAGGGAACCACGCCTAAAAGAAGGCGCAATAAAACCCACAAGCTTTCGGGGTGGGAGCCGTCTACGGAAGGTGTTTTGAGCACCTTTCGAAAGGAAACATATGTAATATTTTTAGTCAAGTGACAGCGAATAAATCTGTGCGAGGTGTTATGAGCCAAGATTGGTTTGAAATGACTGATATTAGACGAAAATTCTATGACAAGGCTGTTTGGATTCCTTTAAGGGCGGCAAGCTACCTAGAAAGAGAAGGACAGCCTGGGTATGTAGATTATAAAGAACATTTTTTCAGTTGTGGTTCTGCGGCTTTCCCTACTACCAAAAAGGACTTGGCCTTTACGATTCATGGGAACGACATTGACTACAGCCGTGACCATTTATCATATGTAGATGATGATACTTATGTGCCTGCTGATGTGTACAAACATCATCACTTGGACTTAGAAGGAATATTCCTCGTCTTACAATCTATGGACAGCCAAGAATGGATTTTACATCAAGATTTTGTCATTGCTTTACATTTAACGAGAGAGGGTGATGTTTGGGTTTGCCCACAAGAGGGATATATAGAAGTCGCAAGAATAAAGCGGGATGATAATGGTAAACCTATTCTCCTAGAAGTGAGGGCTGAACATCTAAAAGACTATCTATGCGCTAGAAAAATGTCTCTTCTTATCAGCTCATACAGAGAAAGAGTTAAGGTTTATGAGGAAGACCCAAATTTCACATGGGGTAGTAGAACAACTACTATCGAAGAGAGTGGTGATAAATGGCAAGGAGATATTATTGAAATCCATGAAGGTGGAGATTTTTTTGGCAGCCAAGCCCTTGTTGTAAGTATGACTAGAACCAATGCTGACCAAAGTGAGGACGTTCCGTTGATAGATGTTTTTGACGATTCGGATGTAACCTCAAAAACATTCGGCAATTCATCAAGAAAGGTATATCGCATACATGGAGCGTTATGGCGTAAAGAATGGATTGAGCCATCTGCTTTAAGTCCAAGAATTGCTCAAGACGAATTGCCACCAACTATTTCTTTTATTGTTGATGCATCTGGAAAACGGGAGACTAAAGAAACATTAAAAAATTTGGGTTGCTCAGGAAAATGGTTGTGGTTTTCTCCCGGCATTATCAATGCATTAGCTCAACGAAGAGGTGGAGAATTAGGTTGGTATACAGCGGACACGGGATATGTAGGATGCCCCCCTACATCGCGCGTTCATTTCGGCGTTAATGAGCTAGGATTGGTTAATGCCTACGCCAAGGATATCGCTTTTCTCCCAGAATGGTTGCAGCAGATATGGGCTGGTCATAACCTAAGCCCCGAGGGTGGGGTTTCAGCAGAACTTTTTGCTTCGCAAGCGGTGGGAAAACCTGCGGGAACTAAAGCACCAGAAGCTTTCTTACAAAGCGGTATTGAATTACTACAAAGAATTGCATCTGAAGAGTTAGGTATTACTTTTTTTCGGGAACATCCATCCCATTTTGAAATACTCCAAAAGTGCAATCGTTTTCGTGCTGTTGATCAAGCGGGGCTATATGCTCTAGCTAAAGACCTTACCCGTGTCACTGCTGAATCTATTGATGTTATGTCAATTCAGTCAATTGTAGCTCCACCTAAAGGTGAAAAATGGGGTTCTCTCAAATCCCTTGAAAAGCTACTTGCTAAGCGTGTTGAACCAAGTGTTGCAAGGGGAATTATGAGTAGGCTGGTAGGTATCTACGAGCTTCGCTTAGGTGACGCACATTTACCAAGTGATAAAATAGATGAAGCGATTGCCCTTGTAGGTATAAACACCGATGAGCCTTTTATCACTCAAGGTAAACAGCTTATGCATGCATGTGTTAGCAGCTTGTATGAAATAGCCAATGTGTTAAAAGATTGAAATCTCATAAAAAATACATTTGAACTAACAGGACTTCAGTTCAATTCTTAATTTGGGAATTGAACTGATGATTACTTCGGAGAAAGCCTTTATTAACACGGTAATCTTGACAAATGGTACCTTCTTTGGCACCTTAAAGACAAGCGGTATATATTGGAATCAAGTATTTCAATAGCTTGTCTTTTTTGATTGGTGGCCGCCGCCTCCACCATTTGATAGTCCAATAAGGACTAAGAAAGGCCAAAATCCATTGAAACAAGGGTTTTGGCCTTTTTGGTTGTCAGCTAACGAATTAGAACCCGTCAGGCTATGGGCTGATACGGAAGCTGCAACATGTCAGCGGCAACGAATTTACATGGTCCTATTGCTCTGGAAACTGACGATTTCCATGCATCACACGCAAAATCTGTATTCTGTCGGATAACACACGGTAAATCAGCGCATACAGCGTGTCTTTGACAAGCCATTCTCTCGTGTTCGGCACTCTCCCGGGCTTACCAGCCCCCGGAAGCGTGGAAAGATGCGCGGGAGCCGAATATATCCGCTGCACGTACCCCTCAACGTCTTCAAAGGGTTGACTTTCTCCAATCAGATAGTCGGCGATGCCTTCCAGGTCTTCCCTGGCTGATTCCGCCCATTCTAAGGGGAGAGGGCTACGGGGTGACATTGAGGCCCTTGGCCTTTAACCTTGCTCCCATTTCCTCATGGCTGATTACTCTGCCCGCTTCCGCATCGTCTAATCCTTTTTGCACCTCGGCGAGATACCATGTCTCACGCTCAAGGTATTGAGCCACGGCTTCCTTGATCAACCAAGCTCGAGGCCTGTCCATCTGCTCGGCCATTTTATCAAGTTGTTCACGGATTTCCGGATCGAACCGGACTGTGGTCACTGGCTGCATAGTTGTTCCTTGCGTAGTCGCATGTATTCTCAAGTATGCTTGGAGCATACATAAAAACTACTCGCTTTGGCAAGCTTTGGTACCTTTTCCCGGAGTAGGTACCGCGTAATGATGACCAACTCCAAAAACATAACCTCGGGCGCATCTATTGTCCGCTCTTTCAGCCCTTGATGAATGGAAGATTATGTTTCAAAATTGCGCTGATCTGTGTACGTTACCAGACCAACGAGGCCGAATTTTATGCCGTATATTACCATCGAAGGTAAAAGCCTGCACTATTCCCGCACCGGTTCTGCCAAGGCCGTCCTACTGCTTTTGCACGGGAACAGCGCCTCTTCGCGGATGTTCCAACCGGTCTTGCCCCTTTATGAAAAACACTTCTCGGTGCTCACTGCGGATTTCCTCGGTCATGGCAGATCCGAACGGCTGCGTGAGTTTCCTGCGGATTTGTGGTTTTCCCAAGCCATGCAGGCGGCAGCGCTTCTGCAGGAGCTGGAATTGGAACAAGTCAATGTCTTGGGCACCAGCGGGGGCGCATTGGTGGCCCTGAACCTGGCCCTGGAATTGCCGAAGCTCGTGCGGGGCGTCATTGCCGACAGCTTTGAGGGAGAAAACGCTCTTGACGCCGTGGCCCTTTCCATAGAAGCGGAACGCAGCCAGGCCAAGTCGGAGAGTGCCATGGTGGATTTTTGGAAAGAATGCCATGGTGAAGATTGGGAAGCTGTGGTGGATAATGATACCAAGGCCATCCTGCAACACCATGCTGCCATTAAAGCTTTTTCCATCAGGACTTGTCGTCACTAACCGTGCCGGCCTTGCTCACTGCCAGCCGGGAAGATGAATTCGCCGAAATCGCGGATTTTTTTGAAACCTACTCCCACATGCTACAAAAAATTCCCAATGGCCAAATGCACTTGTTCCCCAAGGGCGGACATCCCGCCCTCTTGTCCAATGCCGCTTCTTTTGCCGCCCTGGTTGAAAAATTCTTTTTGTCCTCTCCCCAGTAATCGTTTAAAATCCCGCTTGTGAGGATTGGATTATGAATAGAAAAATGGTTTCAGCCCATGAGTACAAAGAAGTCACCAAGGTGGCCGCTAAATATATCGAGGCCTTACGAGTCGGCAGCGTTGATATGTTGGCTGATCTCTTCCATAAAAATGCCGTGACCTACGGCACCGTCGATGGCCAACTGGTGGGCGGCGGTTCCATAAATCCCGCTGCTGAATTTATCAAAATCCATGGTAAATCTCCGGAAATCGAAGCTCATATTGATGTTCTAGATCTATCGCCCAGCACGGCGGCCGTTCGCATTGTCATGGAAAAAGATGCGATCGGTTCCGATTGCAACGAAAATTTGCTGCTGATAAAACTTGACGCAGGTTGGACTGTTGTCGCCAAAGTCTTCCACCAGTTTGACAAGTAACTCATTTTTCCCTGATTGGGGGTATTTTTTGGGGGTATATTCAAGTGATCCCATTTTTACCCCCATTATTACTCCCGGAAGGCTGCTAATAACATTAGATGAGCTTCGCTAGGGTGAATCAATAAAGATGAGAATATTTTTGCTGGCCAACCTCCTTTTAGCAAGCCTGTTTTGCCTCTCTCCGTCCGCTTCGGCCGGCTCCGGCCGGACGCCCTTTGTGCAGGTGGATATCTTGCGCGTTGCGCCGGACGACTCGGCCGCCTTTGTGCCCATAGCCATGCCCCTGGGCAGCGGCGCCGAGCCCGAAGTGGAAGTATTGTCTCGCCATGGGGAATGGGAAGAGGTGCGCCTGCACTTTCGCTTCAAATACAACGCTTCCAGCGATCCCCAGGTCTGTGCGATGTCATTGTACCAGGAAACTTTCAGCGGCTTCCGTAAAGTAGAACCTTAGGCGAGCAATGAAAACTCCGGAAATCATCTCCGTACGGGAACAGCCCGACCTGGCCCGCCAGGCCATCGCTTACGTCCAGAGCAAGTGGCCGCAAGTGCTTCCGATCATTTACGAAGATTGCATCAGCCATTGCCTGGAGGCGCCGGCTCCCCTGCCCCAATGGTATTTGCTGCGTCTTGATGGTGAAATTATCGGCTGTTCCGGGCTGATTACCAACGATTTTATCAGCCGGATCGACCTCTACCCCTGGATTTGCGCCCTGTATATCGAGGAAAAGCGGCGCGGCTGGGCCTATGGCGCCCTGCTCCTGGAAAAAAGCCGGCAGGATTGCGCTCGCTTTGGATTTACCAGCATTTACCTGGCAACCGAGCATGTTGGCTATTACGAAAAGTACGGTTTCAGATACATTGCCCAGGGTTACCATCCCTGGGGCGAGGAATCCCGTATTTACGGCCGTCCGACTGCCTGAGTCTCTATTGACGCTGAAATAATCAACGGCAATTGCCTGCAGAATGAAAGACCAGAGGAATAAAGCATGAAAGCACTGGCCGAGCAAATCCGCGCGCAACTGCGTGATCTGGGCGACCCGGAGCGGCGCGAGAGCAGCCGGCGCTTCTTCAAGGAGCCGGTTCAGTTTTACGGGGTCAAGAGCGCCGACGTCAAAAAAATCGCCCGCCAGGCGATTCAGGCCCTCAAGCAGAGGCCCAAGGAAGAGGTTTTCAGCCTTTGCGAACAGCTCTGGCAGTCCGGCTACCTGGAGGAAGGCGGAGTCGCCTGCGAGTTGGCCCATGCGCTGCGCGACCAGTACGCGCCGGAAGATTTCCGGCATTTCGACCATTGGCTGGAGCAATACGTCTCCAACTGGGCCGCTTGCGATAGCCTGTGCAACCACTCCGTGGGCGATTTCGTCATGATCTTTCCAGAGCGGATCAACGATCTGAAGCTTTGGACCGCCAGTCCGAACCGCTGGAAGCAGCGGGCCGCGGCCGTGAGCCTAATCATCCCGGCCCGGCGGGGGCTGTTCCTGCCGGACGTCTTTGAAATTGCCGACCGGCTGCTGCCGTCAACGGACGACCTGGTGCAAAAGGGCTACGGCTGGATGCTCAAGGCGGCCAGCCAGGCCTACCCGCAAGAGGTCTTCGCCTTCCTCATGGAAAGGCAGGCGACAATGCCGCGCACGGCCTTTCGCTATGCACTGGAAAAACTGCCGCCGGAGCTGCGCCGGCAGGCCATGCAGGGCTAGTTTCACTTTGCCTCCGGCCCCGGCCGGCGCGAGCCCTCCGGCTCAGCCGTCCAGGCGCTCCAGCTTGAAGATCACCGGGCGCACCCCGTCGTTGCAGCAAGCAATCATCATTTTTTCGTCGTTGGTCCAGCCGCGCATGATCGAGCCGCCTTGTAGGGCGGCGTAAACATAGCGACTGATGCAGTCCCAGGCCTCCGAGCAAAATGTCCCCTTGAGCATTTGGAAGAAACCCTCGCCGTCCACGATGAATTCCTGCCCTTCCTGGAACAACTGGCATGGGCCGGTTTGCGGGTCAGCCAGGTACTGATCGGCCAGG
>Ga0192244_10452_pt1 | contig 16259 bp, 12 predicted proteins | sample Koala_Koa27_L3_FD_131234 | JGI IMG/M metagenome (GOLD analysis project Ga0192244, IMG submission 131234) | Enriched cells from koala feces incubated with labeled cellulose particles, San Francisco Zoo, California, United States - Koala_Koa2-7_L3 ... | reverse complement strand
AAAAACCGTGCGGTAAAAGTGGTGGAACTGGACTATGAATCTGTAACCTATCTCCGTGAGAACTTTCCTGCCTTGGAAGATAATATCATTGAAGACGACTTTTTGAAACTGAACCTCGAAAAATTATTTGACGGGAAACCTTTTGTTCTGACCGGCAACTACCCTTATAATATATCCAGCCAGATATTCTTTAAAATGCTGGATTACAAAGACCTGATACCCTGTTGTACCGGAATGATCCAAAAAGAAGTGGCCGAACGCATTGCCGCCGGTCCCGGAAGCAAGACATACGGCATTCTCAGTATCCTGATACAAGCCTGGTACAAAGTAGAATACCTGTTCACCGTACACGAACATGTATTCAATCCGCCTCCCAAGGTGAAAAGTGCGGTCATCCGTATGACACGCAATGAAACGACGGAACTGGGATGCAATGAAAAATTGTTCAAGCTCATTGTAAAAACAACATTCAACCAACGGCGTAAAACTTTGAGAAATTCTATTTCTTCCATTTTAGACAAAGAGAATCCATTGAGCGCAGACCTGATTTTCAACAAACGCCCGGAACAGTTGTCTGTATCAGAATTTATCGAACTGACTAACAGAGTGGAAGCGGCACTGAAAAATAAAACGGATATAGTTTACAGTAACGATATCGCCCGAAAAGGAACAAACAAGAAAGAATAACACCTATTTATTATATTAACGGAAGAGTAGGATGAATAAAGAGGAATTAGAAAAAGTAGAGCAGCTGATCGAGCAAAAAGACTCAGAGCAACTTAAGGACTTGCTTGCCGGTCTACATCCTGCCGACATAGCAGAGCTGTGCAATGAACTGGATGCGGAAGAAGCACGGTTCATATACCTGTTACTGGACAATGAGACTGCCGCCGACGTCCTTATCGAAATGGACGAAGACGCCCGTAAGGAATTCCTGGAAATCCTTCCCTCTGAAACAATCGCCAAACGGTTCGTTGACTACATGGATTCGGATGATGCCGTGGACATTATCCGTGAAATGGACGAGGACAAACAAGAAGAAGTCCTCTCACACATTGAAGACATAGAACAAGCCGGAGACATTGTCGATTTGTTGAAATATGACGAAGACACTGCCGGTGGATTGATGGGTACCGAAATGGTAATCGTAAACGAAAACTGGAGTATGCCCGAATGTCTGAAGGAAATGCGCATCCAGGCGGAAGATATGGACGAAATCTATTATGTATATGTAGTAGACGATGACCAGCGGCTGCGCGGTGTGTTCCCGTTGAAGAAAATGATCACCAGCCCTTCCGTATCCAAAGTGAAGCACGTGATGAGGAAAGAACCGATATCCGTCCATGTAGATACCCCTATAGACGAAGTGGTACAAACCATTGAAAAATATGACCTGGTCGCCGTTCCGGTAGTGGACAGTATCGGACGCCTGGTAGGACGGATTACGGTAGACGATGTGATGGACGAAGTACGTGAACAGGCTGAACGCGACTACCAGCTGGCATCAGGTTTGTCACAAGACGTGGAAACAGACGATAATGTATTCCGCCAGACTACAGCCCGTCTGCCCTGGCTGCTCATCGGCATGATAGGCGGAATAGGCAACTCCATGATTCTGGGCAACTTTGACAGTACTTTTGCCGCACATCCCGAAATGGCCCTCTATATCCCCCTTATCGGCGGAACAGGCGGTAACGTAGGAACACAGTCCTCGGCACTTATCGTACAAGGACTGGCAAACAGCTCGCTGGATGCCCAAAACACCTGGAAACAAATAGTAAAGGAATCTGTAGTGGCCGTAATCAATGCTACTATTATTTCTATGCTGGTATATATCTATAATTTCATCCGTTTCGGGGCAAGTGCCACCGTGACTTATTCGGTTTCATTCAGCCTGTTTGCAGTAGTCATGTTCGCTTCCATCTTTGGGACCCTGGTTCCTATGACACTGGAAAAACTAAAAATAGATCCGGCCATCGCTACAGGTCCGTTCATATCCATCACCAATGACATTATAGGTATGATGCTTTATATGGGCATCACCGTATTACTATCCTGACACGTTTCACTACAGATTACATAGATTGAAATTCAGAGAAAAAACAGATTCACACAGAAACCGGCAAAGAATCACAATAAAAGAGAATCTGTATGAATCTATGTAATCTGCAGTGCATTTATCCCCCTTGATTCTCCTATTTTCTCCACTTTTAAGGATTTTCCTAAAAAAATCGGGAAAAACAGTATGAAGTTCTAATTTATTTCTTTTAATTTGTAAATTGTTGTTATAACAAAAACGCTTACTTTAAAAATCTATACGATGGACTCGAATGAAACTATCCGCCCTTTAACCGAAGTTCCAGTGGAACAGACATCTGAAACTTTGGTATCATCTTCCGCTACTGCAGAAGAAAATAACGCTACGTATGTACCTAAACAAACGAAAGAAGAGGTCATCGAACGTTTAAAAGAAATCAACGAAGACGCCTGCAATGCAGACAAACAAGAGTTGGATTTATTGAAACAGAACTTCTACAAGCTGCACAAGGCTGAGCAAGAAGCCGCCCGTAAGGCATTTATTGATGGCGGAGGTGCTCCTGAGGCATTTATTCCCCAACCGGACGATGCTGAAAGCCGTTTCAAAGATATCATGAGCTCTATCAAAGAGAAAAGAAGCGCCATACAAGCAGAACAAGATAAAGAAAAAGAAGATAACCTGGTGAAAAAGCTCGCCATTATCGACCGCTTGAAAGAACTTGCCGAATCTCCCGAAGATGCCAACAAAGCATACAATGAATTCAAGAAACTGCAACAGGAATGGAACGATATAAAACAGGTGCCGGCTGCCAAAGTCAATGAACTCTGGAAAAATTATCAGCACTATGCAGAAAAGTTCTATGACTTGATAAAGTTGAACAACGAATTCCGTGAGTATGATTTTAAAAAGAACCTTGAAATAAAGACTCATCTTTGTGAAGCCGCAGAGAAATTGGCTGATGAAGAAGATGTGATTTCCGCTTTCCATCAATTACAAAAGTTACATCAGGAATTCCGGAATACGGGTCCTGTTGCAAAAGAATTGCGCGAAGATATCTGGACCCGGTTCAAAACCGCCTCTACAGCCGTAAACCGTCGTCACCAGCAACATTTCGAAGCCTTAAAAGAAAAAGAGCAACGTAACTTGGATGAAAAGACCGTAATCTGTGAAATTGTGGAAGCAATGGAATACGATACGTTCACTACCTTCCAAGACTGGGAAAACAAAACTCAGGAAATCATTGCTTTGCAAGCCAAATGGAAAACAATTGGTTACGCACCTCAAAAAATGAACGTGAAGATATTCGAACGTTTCCGTGCCGCTTGTGATGAATTTTTCAAACGCAAAGCCGAGTTCTTCAAGTCCATCAAGGAAAGTATGGCAGGCAATCTGGAAAAGAAGAAAGCATTATGTGAAAAAGCAGAAGCACTAAAAGAAAGCACAGACTGGAAAGCAACTGCTGATATTCTAAGCAAATTACAAAAGGAATGGAAAACAATTGGTCCTGTACCTAAAAAGTATTCGGATGCCGTATGGAAACGATTCATTGCCGCATGTGATTATTTCTTCGAGCAAAAGAACAAGGCGACTTCTTCACAACGCTCAGTTGAACAGGAAAACATGGTTCAGAAAAAGGCGATCATTGAAAAGTTAAATACAATTGACGCACAGGAAACACCGGAAGAAGATGCCGGAAACACCATTCGAGAATTAATGAAAGAATGGAATAGCATCGGTCATGTACCGTTTAAAGAGAAAGATAAATTATACAAGCAATATCATGGTGTCATTGATAAGTTGTTTGACAAGTTGAATCTTTCCGCATCACAGAAAAAATTAAGTAACTTTAAATCAAACATCAGTAAGGAAGGCAACCTTTATCGTGAACGCGAAAAACTGGTTCGTACTTACGAAAACATGAAGAATGAAATTCAAACATACGAGAACAATTTGGGCTTCTTGACCAGTTCTTCCAAAAAAGGTAGCAGTTTGGTTACGGAAATGAATCGTAAAGTGGAAAAACTCAAGGCAGACCTAGAATTGATCTTAAAAAAAATAGAGGTGATTGACCAATCAATGAAAGACGAATAAAAACAGTTATAAAAAGAGTTTAATGCAAATGCGTTAGACTCTTTTTTTACTAACGTACTACTGATTTTTTGCACCTTTTTCATCCTGCGTGTTTTCATGGCCTACTAAAAAAGACAAATAGAACAATTGAGAGAAAGCAAAACCCCGAATTACTCCCGGATTGGCGTTGCATTGTTTTCAGACTGCCCCGCTTTTTTCATGAGTCTTACGGAAAAATAGAGAGTTGACACCAATTTTGATTGGTCTATTTTTAAGATAGCTAGCCCAAAATGAAAAAAGTTCTTCTAAAATTGCAATTTTAGAAGAACTTTGTCTTTAATAAGTGGTTTATGTGTTGGGATACCAGGATTCGAACCTGGAAAAACAGGACCAGAATCTGTTGTGTTACCATTACACCATATCCCAATTTTCCTATCAAAACACCCGTTTTGATTTTGACGCTGCAAAGATACGGTTTTTTATTTAATCCACAAATTTTTGAAGCTTTTTTTTCTAATCAAGATTCTTTTTTCTCCATTTGCTTTCTTTTCCAGCCTTCCTTATCCTTCTTGACCGTGTATCTTCACTCTAGGCTTAACATAACAATAAAAAGATTCTCTAACTAAAAAAAACAAAAACCGAATATATTTAATGCACATTTTTTCGCTAGAATGAGAAAACCAAGTATCTTTGTGCATTGTTGTAAATACATATATTAGAATAATCAGTTGTTAATAACATTATAATGAACGAAGCAGAGACTTTAGTAAAAAAAATAACAGAAGGCATTCAAGAAAAGAAAGGTAAAAACATTGTAATAGCGGACCTCACCGCCATTGATGATACCATTTGCAGCTATTTCGTAATCTGTCAAGGTAATTCCCCAAGTCAAGTTATAGCTATCGTTGACTCAGTCAAGGAATATGTACATAAAGAAATAGATGACAAGCCTACGGGAATAGACGGACTGAGAAACGCAGAATGGGTTGCAATGGACTACAGCGATGTACTGGTACATGTCTTTTTGCCGGAAACAAGAAATTTTTATAATCTGGAACATTTATGGGCAGATGCCAAACTGACCCAAATTCCTGATCTAGACTAATCCAATACAGAATCAAAATGAGTGAAAATACCAATAATAGACCAAAGATAAACATGCCACGCTTCAATTTGAGTTGGCTGTATGTTATCATTGCCATGAGTTTTGCCATCCTCTATTTTTCCAATCAAGAAGGAGGAATTGACAAACAAATAACATATACCGAGTTTAAAGATATGATAAACAAGGGATATGCCAATAAAATAATTGCATACGATGACAATACGGTAGAAATGTACATTAAACCGGAATTTGTTAAAGATGTATTTAAAAATGACTATAAAAAAGTAGGGCGTAACCCAGCATTGAACGTAGAAATAGGTTCCATGGAGTCATTGGATAAATTCATGGAAAAGGCACAGGAAGAAGGTCACTTTACCGGATCTATCAGTTATGAAAAGAAACGCGACTACTTCGGCGCATTATTTTGGAATATCGCTCCGTTTTTACTATTGATCGGTATCTGGATGTTTGCCATGCGTCGCATGAGCGGCGGAGCAGGGGCCGGAGGCGCCAATCCGTTCAACGTAGGCAAAAGCAAAGCTCAGGTATACGAAAAAGGAGACAAGACTAACCGGATTACTTTTAAAGATGTAGCCGGACAAGCGGAAGCTAAACAAGAAGTGGAAGAAATTGTAGAGTTTCTGAAACAACCTCAGAAATACACGGAGTTGGGAGGTAAGATACCTAAAGGCGCTTTACTGGTAGGCCCTCCGGGAACCGGTAAGACTTTGCTGGCAAAAGCTGTTGCCGGTGAAGCAGATGTACCTTTCTTTTCGCTTTCGGGTTCCGACTTTGTGGAAATGTTCGTTGGAGTAGGTGCATCCCGTGTACGTGACTTGTTCCGCCAGGCGAAAGAGAAAGCTCCTTGTATTATATTCATTGATGAAATTGACGCAGTAGGACGTGCCCGTGGCAAAAATCCAAGCATGGGTGGAAATGATGAACGCGAAAATACATTAAACCAATTATTGACAGAAATGGATGGTTTTGGTTCAAATAGCGGTGTGATCATTTTGGCCGCTACCAACCGTGCGGATATATTGGATAAAGCATTATTGCGTGCTGGTCGTTTTGACCGCCAGATTCATGTTGACTTACCCGACTTAAACGAACGTAAAGAAGTATTTGGAGTACATTTGAAGCCCTTAAAGCTGGATGAAAGTGTCGATCTGGATTTGCTCGCCCGTCAAACTCCGGGATTCAGTGGGGCAGATATTGCCAATGTATGTAATGAAGCAGCACTGATCGCCGCCCGCCATGGTAAGAATGCGGTTGGGAAACAAGATTTTCTAGATGCTGTAGACCGTATTATCGGTGGTTTGGAAAAGAAAACCAAAATCATGACTGCCGAAGAAAAGCGTACTATTGCTTTACACGAAGCCGGTCACGCTACGCTGTCTTGGTTTTTGGAACATGCCAATCCTTTGATTAAGGTAACCATTGTTCCCCGTGGACGCGCATTGGGAGCCGCATGGTATTTGCCCGAAGAACGGCAGATCACAACCAAAGAACAAATGCTGGATGAAATGTGTGCCACTTTAGGGGGACGTGCAGCCGAAGAGCTGTTCACCGGACATATTTCAACCGGTGCCATGAACGATTTGGAACGTGTGACAAAACAATCATATGGAATGATTGCTTACGCCGGAATGAGTGAAAAGTTACCCAACTTATGTTATTACAGCAACGATGAATACTCTTTCAGCAAGCCTTACAGCGAACGTACAGCCGAACTGATTGACGAAGAAGTGAAAAGAATGATCAACGAACAATATGATCGGGCAAAGGCAATATTGTCCGAACATAAAGATGGTCACAACGAGCTGGCCCGTCTGTTGGTTGAAAAAGAAGTAATTTTCGCCGAAGACGTGGAACGCATTTTTGGCAAACGTCCCTGGACCTCACGTTCAGAAGAAATTATGGCTTTAGAAGCTACAGTAAAACCAGTAGAAGTAACCGAAGATTTTGAAGAGAAGAAATCTTCAGATTCTGAGGAAAAGGAAAAAGAAAAAAAAGAAGCATAACATTGTAGAAAGATCTGTCAATCATAATCATGTCATTCTGAATGATATAAAGAGTCTGTAGTAATCCAGATACGGGTTCTTCATTATCACTCAGAATGATTAAACAACAGATCTTCTATTTTGATTTTTGAATCACTTAAGACTAACGACCGTGAAAAGCAATTTCTTACAACGTGCCATAACCGGAATTATTTTCGTTGCAGTACTGATAGGCTGCATAGTGGGTGGGGCTGTTTCTTTCGGTATCCTATTTGCCATTATCAGCGCATTGGCTATCAATGAATTCTGTAATTTGGTCAATCATGTAGAAGGAATACAAGTAAATAAACGCATATGTATTCTCAGCGGAATTTTTCTTTTCCTGTGCTTTTTTTATTTTGGAATAGATCCTTCACAAACAGGTATATTTATTCCTTATCTGGCTTTATTCATCTACCTGATGGTCAGCGAACTTTATTTGAAAAAAGAAAACCCTCTGAACAACTGGGCATACGCCATACTAAGCCAAATGTACATCGCTCTGCCATTTGCTTTGTTGAATGTATTGGCTTTCCACTCGGACGAAACAGCGAGTATTTCACAATACAATGCTATTCTCCCACTATCTATTTTTATTTTTAACTGGGTGAATGATACGGGGGCTTATTGCACGGGGATGCTGTTTGGCAAACACAAACTGTTCGAGCGTATTTCCCCTAAAAAATCGTGGGAAGGTTCTATCGGTGGCAGTGTATTCTGCATCATATCCTCCTTCATACTGGCTCATTTCTTTCCCTTCATGTCCACCGGGGTATGGATTGGACTAGCATTAACAGTAGTAATATTCGGTACCTGGGGTGATTTGACGGAATCTTTATTGAAGCGCCGTTTAGGTATCAAAGATTCGGGTAATATTTTGCCGGGACATGGTGGAATGCTCGATCGTTTCGACAGCGCAATCCTCGCTATCCCTGCAGCAGTAGTCTATTTGTATGTAGTTTCTTTATTTTAATTCCGCCAGATCCAAAAGATTAAAATCAGGCGTACTCTTGTCAGTAAGCGGGTAAGAGAAGATATATGTTTTTTCTTCACCGCCTACAGGACGTACCAGCACCTTTAATCCTTTTAATTCACTGTTTTCCGGTGAGTAACTTCCTAATTTGAAAGAAACCAGACCAGGTACCAACCGTCCTTGGCTGCCATTATTGTTATAGCGGAGTTCCAAATGCGCATACCCGTCATTTACCAAAGGAATCATCTCATTGACAACCAGATTGAGAATAGGCCTTTGGGGATTGGGAAAATTCAGCATAAAACGCACATTCATATACTCATTGGAAAACCATATATCTTTAATCTGCACTTTCATATTTCCTATACTATCCATATTATCAGGATTCAGTCCGATAATATCTTGAACAGGTACCATGGCATAGTCATTCAAACGGATATCATAGGCAAAACCACTCTCACCAGCTTCCAGAAAGGTATAACTTCCAAAGATACGCTCTCCCGTCTTCAAATCCCGGTAAGGTACAGCATTCTGTACCACCCACAATTTCTCTCCATTATCCAATATAAAATAAGGAGCGTCATACTGAGGTTGCTTTTCTACTGTAGCCATAGCTATAGTTACTGTACTATCGGGATAACTTTCGTCATTGCCACAAGCTGAAAAGGCGAATACTCCGCTAAAAAGAAGTACCGCCCCTAACATCGATGAAAAAGAATATTTCATATTTTCCGGGGTTTAGGTTATTTACCCGAAAGAACAAAAAAACAGCGTGAAAAGTTTATTTCTTCAGTAAGGCCACCATCTTGCGTGCCGCTGCCTCCGAAGCTCCTGCCGGACCTAAAATTTGAATTATACGATCATACTCTTCCAACATCTTATTCCTATATACCTTATTATATAGAAGAGCTTCCAACTCCGAACGTACATTATCTACCGTCATCGTATCGGCTACCAGTTCACGCACCACTTCCTTATCGGCTACCAGATTAACCAACGAAATATATTTCACTTTTAGAATATGCCGGCGAAGAAAAGCGATAAACGTCCCTACCGGAGTATAGTAACACACCACTTGAGGAACACGGAAAAGAGCTGTTTCCAAAGTTGCAGTACCCGAAGTCACCAATGCCGCCTGCGCGTGCTGCAACAGCCTGTAAGTCTGTCCGAAAATGATTTTAACCGGTACATTCGGATTTATATAACCCGCATAATAGGCAGGGTCCATCCCCGGAGCCCCTGCCAACACCAATTGATAATCTTTGGTAAACGGAGCAGCAGCCTCCAGCATCATCGGTAGGTTGTCTTTGATTTCCTGTTTCCGGCTGCCCGCCAACAATGCGATAACAGGCTTTTCGGACAAACCATTATCCGCCACAAATTCCGGAAACCCATCCGGATGTTTCTTACAATAAGCATCCACTGCATCTACACAAGGATTACCCACATAATGAACAGGGTACTGATGTCCGGCAAAAAACTCAATCTCAAAAGGCAGGATAGAAAACAATTCGTCCACATCCCGCTTGATATTTTTAATCCTATACTCTTTCCAAGCCCATATTTTAGGAGAAATATAATAGTAGACAGGTATTTGCGTCTGCTTCTTTATAAACTCGGCTATTTTCAGGTTAAAGCCAGGATAATCCACCAGAATCACTACATCAGGAGCCCAACGAACAATGTCCTGCTTACATTCTTTCATATTCCGAAAGATAGTACGCAAATGCAACAACACCGGGATAAAACCCATATAAGCCAGTTCTTTGTAATGCTTCACCCGCGTTCCACCAACAGCCGTCATCAAGTCCCCGCCAAAGAAACGGAATTCTGCTTCCGGATCTTCCTGTATCAAGGCACACATCAAATTAGATGCGTGCAAATCGCCTGATGCCTCGCCTACTATCAAATAGTATTTCATACTTCCAGATTCCAGTTTTTCAACTCATTCATCATCCCATAAGCGGTCACATCAATTTGGGTAGGAGTTACCGCCACATACCCATGCCCTAATGCCCAGTGGTCCGAATCTTCCGCTTCCGGTTCATAGTTATCAAACTCTCCGGTCAGCCAGAAATACTCTCCACCCCGAGGATGCAGACTACGCTTCCATTCATTAATCCAAGCCCCATTCGTCTGACGGCAGATGCGTACCCCTTTCAAAGAAGCCGTATCCGGAAAGTTCACATTCAAGCAAATACCCAAAGGCAAGCCATGCTCCAGGACCTGCTCAGTAATACGGCGTATATAAGGCAGCGATGAAGAGAAATCAGCATCCGCAAAATGATTACATAATGAATATCCGATAGAAGAAATCCCCTTCAGGCACCCTTCAATCACTACCCCCATCGTACCGGAATAATGCACATTCACTGAAGAATTATCACCGTGGTTTATTCCACCTATCACCACATCGGGACGACGGGGAACAACTGTATGCAATGCCAGTTTCACACAATCTACCGGTGTACCCGTACATTTATACACAGTCAAGTCCTCCTCTTCACGTACCTTGTAATACCGCACAGGATGTTCGGAAGTGATCGCCCCCGAAGCTCCCGAACGAGGACCATCCGGCGCCATTACGATCATTTCACCCACTCCACGCAACCCACGTATCAACTCATTCAATCCCTTAGCTTCCACGCCGTCATCATTTGACAGCAATATCAACGGTTTTTCTCTCTTCATATTTTTCCACTCTTTTTCTCGGAGCGTAAAGATACAACTCTTTGCCGGAACTACCCCTCGCCAGAAAAGAAAATTATCTTAATGTTCTACAACCCAGTGCTAAAAATAGAATAGAATTGAATGAAAATTTCTATCTTTGCCGCCGTTGAGTTATTAACAAAACCAATGAGTTATCAACAGTTTTGCTAATGTCTGCCGTTTTTTATAGGTACAATCACCTATTATTTGTTACTTCGCAGCGAGAAAAACTGATTAATATGGGAAAAATTATTGCTTTAGCCAATCAAAAAGGTGGCGTAGGTAAAACTACCACAACGATTAACCTCGCAGCTTCTCTGGCAACGCTGGAGAAAAAAGTGCTGGTTATTGATGCAGACCCTCAGGCCAACGCATCATCAGGATTGGGTGTGAACATCAAAGAGGTAGAATGCTCTATCTATGAATGTATTATCAACGAAGCCGATATACGGGAAGCAATTTATACCACCGACATTGACGGACTCGACATTGTATCTTCACACATCGACCTGGTTGGCGCAGAAATAGAAATGTTGAACCTGGAAGACCGCGAGAAGATCATGAAAAAAGTATTAGCCCCCATGCGGGACGAATATGACTATATCCTGATAGACTGCTCCCCGTCATTAGGCTTGATAACGATCAATGCGCTGACAGCAGCCGATTCAGTAATTATCCCTGTTCAATGCGAATATTTTGCATTAGAGGGCATCAGCAAATTGCTGAATACCATTAAGATTATTAAATCGAAACTGAATCCTTCACTGGAAATAGAAGGCTTCCTGCTGACAATGTTCGATTCACGTCTGCGTCTGGCCAACCAGATTTATGATGAAGTGAAACGCCATTTTCAAGAATTGGTATTCAAGACAATTGTACAGCGTAACGTCAAACTGAGCGAAGCTCCCAGCCACGGCATTCCTGCAATATTGTATGATGCCGACTCTACCGGAGCCAAGAATCATTTGGCATTGGCACAAGAAATTATAACACGTAACAGTAAGTAAACAATGGCAGTACAGAAAAAATTTGCTTTAGGACGCGGGCTTGACGCACTGATCTCGACCGAAGAAGTAAAGACAGCCGGCTCATCTTCTATCAATGAGATAGAACTGAGCAAAATATCCGTCAACCCTAACCAACCGCGCCGTGAATTTGATCCGGTGGCGTTACAGGAGTTGGCTGACTCTATTGCCGAAATTGGTATCATCCAACCCATTACGTTGCGTCAACTGAGTGAAGACTCTTACCAGATCATAGCCGGAGAACGTCGTTACCGCGCCTCCATACAGGCAGGACTTAAATCTATTCCGGCATACATCCGCACAGCCGATGACGAGAATGTAATGGAAATGGCGTTGATTGAAAATATTCAGCGTGAAGATTTGAATTCATTGGAGATTGCACTGGCTTATCAACATTTATTGGAACAATATGCATTGACACAGGAACGGCTGAGCGAACGTGTCGGAAAAAAACGTACCACTATCGCCAATTATCTGCGTCTGCTGAAACTTCCGGCTCAGATTCAAGTAGCATTGAAAAACCGCGAAATAGACATGGGACACGCCCGTGCCTTATTGTCCTTAGATGATCCTAAGACCCAAATACGTATCTTTAATGAAATACAGTCACAAGGCTATTCTGTCCGCAAAGTGGAAGAAATTGTCAAGGCACTGAGCAGTGGCGAGACAGTGGACAGCGGTGGGAAGAAGATCAAACCAAAAGGTTCCAAACTATCCGAGGAATACACTTTGCTGCAAAGCCATCTCTGCGGATTCTTCGGTTCAAAAGTACAGCTTTCATGCACAGCCAAAGGAAAAGGCAAGATCAGTATTCCGTTCAACAACGAAGAGGACTTGGAACGAATCATGGAAATACTGGATTCACTGAAAAAGAAAGAATAAAGCGTTATTACTACATTGAAAAGAAAAACATCCACATATAAAGTGTTTACATTCATGCTTTTATGCCTTATGATGGCTGGAAGCCTGAATGTTCACGCCCAAAAGGCACGCAACCGCCGTATGGGTATAAAGGCAGATTCTATCATACAAGTCAAAGATTCACTTGTCATTGACAGCCTAAGATTGTTGGAAGAACGACAAAAGATAGAAAATATGGAAGCACCTGTTGATACTGCCGCTTTAGTCCGTAAAAATGATTCCATACAGAAAGCAATGGCTGCCGAAACAAAACCCCGATTTATTCCGAACTCCAACCGTGCCATCTGGCTGGCGTTGGTAATTCCCGGCGGAGGACAGATATACAACCGTAAATATTGGAAACTGCCGATAGTATATGGAGGATTTGTGGGATGTGCATATGCGCTGACCTGGAACAACAGAATGTACAAGGACTATTCGCAAGCCTATCTGGATATTATGGACGATGACCCTAATACCAAAAGCTACGAAGACTTCCTGCCTCATGGCGTGAGTGCGGAAGGCATGGAGAATACCTTTAAAAACCGAAAAGATTTTTATCGCCGATATCGGGATTTAAGCATATTCTGTTTTATCGGTGTATATATACTATCTGTCATAGACGCATACGTGGATGCTGAACTATCTGATTTTGATATATCCAAAGACTTAGGTCTTCAAATACAACCTGTTATTTTTAATGATGGCCGGAGCAGGATACCTAATACAATAGGCCTGCAATGCAGCTTCAAATTTTAATCGCATGAAAAACTTTTTAATTGGTTTATTTACATTTATAGGAACAACGGGAATCAACGCACAAACCCAAAGTATTACCGTTCACTCGCAAACTACAGGAAAAGAAGAAATTATTGATGTTCCTGAAAGTATGCAGTCAGAAATGGACAGTCTTTACTGGGACTGGCAATCTAAGAATTACATCACATTGGGAGAGAACTGCACAATGGCCTCTACCAACCCTGTTGTAAGTGATTCCATCTATATGGATCGTCTGTCACGTATCCCCTCTATCATAGAAATGCCTTACAACGAGGCTGTACGCAAATTCATTGATATGTATGCCGTCCGTCTGCGCAATAAAGTATCCTTTATGCTTGCGGCAACCAATTTTTATATGCCTATCTTTGAAGAAGCACTTGATTTATACGACCTTCCTCAAGAACTGAAATATCTGCCGGTTATAGAATCTGCCTTAAATCCTGTTGCAGTTTCCCGCCAGGGAGCTACCGGTTTGTGGCAGTTTATGCTGGGTACAGGAAAAATATACGGGCTGAAAAACAATAGTCTGATAGACGAAAGGCGGGACCCGGTCAAATCAACTTGGGCGGCGGCACGTTATCTGAAAGACTTATATGACATCTATCAAGACTGGAACCTGGTATTGGCAGCTTACAACTGCGGGCCAGGCACTATCAACAAAGCCATACGCCGTGCCGGAGGAGCCACAGATTATTGGACAATCTACAACTACCTGCCCAAAGAAACCCGTGGGTACGTTCCTGCTTTCATTGCAGCAAACTACATCATGACTTATTATTGCGAACATGACATCTGTCCCATGGAAACACAGCTCCCCAACGCTACAGACACCATTCACATAAACAAAGACCTCCACTTACAACAAGTGGCAGAAGTATGCAACATCAACCTCGACCAGCTTCGCAGCCTGAATCCCCAATACAAAAAGGATATTATTCCCGGTAACAGCGAGTTGTGTGTACTTCGTTTGCCCAATAACTTTGTCAGTACTTTCATTGACCGCCAAGACAGTGTATTCGCTTATAAACCCAATGAATATCTGACCAAAAGAAAAACGGTAGCTATCAAAGAAACAACCAGTAGCAGAAACCGCTCATCCAAGGGAACTCTTTATCATAAAATCAAACAAGGAGACACATTGGGAGGAATTGCCGCCAAATACCACGTATCCATCAGTCAATTACGTAATCTAAACGGTATAAAGGGCAATAATATCAGAGCCGGAAAAAGTTTGCGGATCAGATGATTGATAAAAAATACAGATTTAACACTATACATTTTCTGAAAATACTTGCTTGAATATGTTTTTTGTATATTTTTGCAGTATAGATTATAGGAGGCAAAAATATGACGGATGAAAAGCAGACTCAGGAACAGGCGGATGAGGAAATGATAAACCAAGGGTTTCAGGAACTTTTGGACAGTTATCTAGCGACCAAACACCGTAAAAAAGTAGAAATCATCACAAAGGCATTCAATTTTGCCAAACAAGCACACAAAGGAGTAAAACGACGCTCGGGTGAACCATACATCATGCATCCCATAGCCGTTGCTAAAATTGTATGTACCGAAATAGGACTGGGATCAACTTCCATTTGTTCGGCTTTACTGCATGATGTAGTTGAAGATACAGACTACACTGTGGAAGACATCGAAAATCTGTTTGGTCCTAAAATTGCACAGATTGTAGATGGCCTGACTAAAATATCCGGCGGTATATTCGGAGACCGGGCTTCCGCACAAGCCGAGAATTTCAAGAAATTGCTACTGACCATGAGTGATGATATCCGGGTTATCCTCATCAAAATAGCCGACCGTCTGCATAATATGCGTACGCTTGGCTCCATGCTTCCCAACAAGCAATACAAAATTGCCGGAGAAACCTTATACATCTATGCGCCATTGGCTAACCGCTTGGGGTTAAACAAAATAAAGACAGAACTGGAAGATCTCAGTTTCAAATATGAGCATCCGGAAGAATATGCACAGATAGAATCCAAGCTACAAGAAACACAAGCGGAACGCGAAGAAGTATTCCGTGAATTTACAGCACCGGCCTGCTGCATGCCTCGCTGTTCGCGTTTCAGTATGGCCAGAATCTTGGCTTTGGCCTTTGCGGTGGTGGCAAAGTTTATCCACGAAGGCTGTACATGCTGTGATTTGGAAGTAAGAATCTCCACCTGGTCGCCACTTTGCAGTTTGTGGCTCAAGGGCACCAGCTTGTGGTTGACTTTAGCTCCGATGCAATGGCTGCCCAAGAATGTATGGATGGAGAATGCAAAATCCAGTGCCGTACAGTTTTGCGGCATTGTTTTGATTTCACCTTTCGGAGTGAAGACAAATATTTCAGAAGCGAACAGGTTCAGTTTGATGGTATCCAGGAAGTCCATGGCATCCGGTTGCGGATCGTCCAGAATCTCCTTGATGGTACGCAGCCATTTTTCCAGTTCACCCTCGTCCTCACTGCCTCCGCCTTCTTTATATTTCCAGTGTGCGGCAAAGCCTTGTTCGGCTACGTCATTCATCCGCTCACTGCGTATCTGCACTTCTATCCATTGGCCTTTGTTACTCATCAGGGTTACGTGAAGTGCCTGATAGCCGTTGGCTTTAGGGTGGC
>Ga0192244_10450_pt1 | contig 16290 bp, 17 predicted proteins | sample Koala_Koa27_L3_FD_131234 | JGI IMG/M metagenome (GOLD analysis project Ga0192244, IMG submission 131234) | Enriched cells from koala feces incubated with labeled cellulose particles, San Francisco Zoo, California, United States - Koala_Koa2-7_L3 ... | reverse complement strand
GAAGATATCTGCTCATACCTCTCCACCTACCTTCCACTCCACTGACGTCTGGTAATCCTTCCACATTTTGGCATACAGCCCCCCTGACCGGAGAAGTTCTTCATGGCGTCCCTGCTCTGCGATCCGGCCCTGCTCCAGGACAAAAATCCGGTCCGAGTGGCACACGGTGGAAAGCCTGTGGGCGATCATGATCACTGTCTTTCCCTTAACAAGCGTCTCAAACGCCTGCTGGATCAGATACTCGTTGTCGGGGTCTGCAAATGCAGTTGCCTCATCCAAAAGCACAATGGGCGCATCCTTAAGGATTGCCCTAGCCAGGGCGATCCGCTGCACCTCTCCACCGGACAGGTAGGTGCCCTTGGTCCCCACCACAGTATCCAGGCCCTGGGGCATTTTTTCAATAATGTCCTCACACCGGGCAGCAGCCACTGCCCGCATCACTTCCTCCTTTGTGGCCTGCGGCCTGGCGGCCCTGATATTGTTTAACAGGCTGTCCTTGAACAGATGGCAGTCCTGAAACACAAAGCTCACCAGCTTCATCAGCTCCTCACTGCCGATTTCCCTCACATCCACGCCGCCGATGCAGATACTTCCCCTGTCCACGTCAAAGAACCTGGGAATCAGGCTTACCAGAGTGGTCTTTCCGCTTCCCGAAGCCCCTACCATGGCGGCCGTAGCGCCCTGGGGGACGGTGAGGGACACATGGCTCAGCGCGTCCGTTCCTGTGTTGTCATAGGAAAATGATACGTCCCTGAACTCAACGGTGTAACCCGAGGGGGTTGTGGCAGCAGCCGGCTCAGGCAGCGGCTTTTCCTTTATGATATCCAGGATCCGGTTCATGGCATCCCTGGCTGCCATCGTATTCTCGCTGGTCCACATGATCTTATCCATCATGGAAACACAGATCGGTGTGAAAAGAATATAGAACAGCAGATCCAGGGCAATGGTCTCATAGGCCGCGCCCCTGGAGATATCCCCTGCAAGCAGGATACCGGCCGGGATCAGAAGGGCAAATATGCCGTTGATGCTGACCGTATAGGCGCACATGGGAATGCGCAGGGACACGGTATAATTCACCGCCCAGTCCCGGTAGCGCAAAATGGAGTCGTGGAAACTTTTAAAGGAAAATATACTTTGCTGGAATGTCTTGACCACGGGTATTCCCCTCACATATTCCACAGCTTCATTGTTCATGTCCTCCAGGGCATTCTGGTACTGCCTCATACACTCGGCCATTCCCGGCCCCATCATGCGGCTCAGGAAAAAAGCGCCCACCGCCATGGGGATCAGGCTGATCAGCCCAAACCTCCAGTCAAAAACCAGGAGCAGCACAAGGACCGCCGCCGGGGTGACCAGGGCGCCTGCCAGGTCCGGCAGCTGGTGGGCCAGGTAGGTTTCCGTCTGCCCTGCCCCGTCATCAATGATACGCCTTAACTTACCGCTGCCCCTCTGTTTAAAATATCCCACGGGGAGCCTGGTCAGGTGGTGGAGTGCCACTGTCTTCATATTCCTGGCCGTGCGGAATGCTGAAAGATGGGTGCACATCAGTGCCCCAAAATAGATCAGCATACTAATCAGGGATGATATGACCGCCATCCACCCCCAATACACCAGGGCATTTCCGTCCATCCGGTCCGGCCAGCCCGTCACTGCCAGTTTCACCACATTCCACATACACAGGTAAGGTACCAGTCCGATCACTGCGCTGATCCCCGAAAGGACACAGCCTGCCCCTGTGAGAAAACAATGCCTCCCTGCAAAGGTCATGAGTGTGACTTTTTCCTGATCCGGAAGTTGTGTCATGATCAATTTACTGTTTCCATCCACTTTCTCATCCTCCTTATCAAATAATCTTTAAATTAGTTAAAACTAACCATCAGTCATAAAACCAGGGCTTTTTAAAGCCCCAAAATCCTGATCCATCCCGCATGCTGGAAACGGCTCAGTGTGACTGAACATGAGACAGCCTGTTCCCTTGGTACATCATGGGATACAAACTCATGAAGCTGCTGAAAAAAGGACCGGCACAAAATATGGATCAGCGTATCGCTCATCTCAGGCACCGGATGTCCCAAGGTCTTTACCGCGCCCACAAAATCCCAGCACGATTTTTCCTCCACCGCTGCCAGCCTGTCAAAGAAACCGTCCCTGGCCCCGGGAGCGCCGCAGCACATCAGCAGTTTGAATGCGTCAAAATGGTCATATATGAAATTGACCATCCGGGGAACATATTCCTCCGTGATATCAGACAGCATACCCGGCTGTTCATCCGGCGCAAGAGCTGCAAAATCCTCATGGGTCTTCACATACATGTTCACCAGTTCCTCGGCCGCATCCCTGGTAAGCGCCTCAAACAGCGCCTCCTTGCCTGGAAAATATCCATAGATGGCTCCGGTGGTCACCGATGCCTCCCCTGCGATCCTTCTAAGGGATGCCTGTTCATATCCGTATTTTAAAAATTCCCTTTTTCCCGCTTCCAGTATGGCCTCCGCCGTCTTGTTCCTCCGGTTTCCCATCTTCCCCTTTCCTGCCTTTCCGTAAAATATAACGCCGTTATATAACACTGTTATTATGTAACAAAAAAAGGAATCAGTCAATATGTCTAACTGATTCCTTTTCTCATTAAAGCCTCGTTCCCGCTGCCAGGACCGCCTGACCCTTTAATTCCCCTCCAGCAGCCCTGTCACTTCTTCCAGGCTCTTCTTCCCGAAATAAACCTGGGAGCCGTTGATCACCATGCACGGAACACTCATGATATTATATTTTTTCTTCAGGTCCGGGTAATGCATCAGGTCGACCATCTCGGCAGTCACATGTCCCGAAAGGGAGGCCGCCCTCTGGGCAGCCATCACCACCTCAGGGCACATGGTGCAGGACAGGGACACCATCACCTTCACATTGATATCCTTGCTGATGGAGGAAAGGCGCTGTCTCAGACCCTCGTCCAGCGGCTGCCCCGGACCCGCCATATTATACAGGGCCACGATAAAGGAGTTAAATTCATGCCCTCCCGGAACGCCGTGGAACAGGATATTTCCTTCCCTTCCATCCTGGCGGCCCAGCCGGAAGGCGGGGAACAATTCGCCGCCGGCCTCCCGCCTCTCCTTTTCTTCCCTGCTGATATATTCTCTCTTACAGATGATCCTGTCTGTCAATCCCTCCAGTTCGCCCAGGAAACCGCTCATCTCCCCGGCAAGGGGGCTGTCGTCCAGCTCCGCGGTTATGACTGCCTTTTCCTGGAATTTTGGAAACAGACCTGACAGCTGCTGCCGGATCTGTGCCGACAGGAAGCCATTGCCGTCCTCCGCCCGGGTATCTTCTCCCCGGGTATCTTCTCCCCGGGCTCCATCTCCCCGGCTGCCTTCTCCCAGGGTTCTGCCACCGCCGGTCATTTCCCCTTCCAGGCGTTTTGTGTCCGCCTCCCCTTGCTCAAGGGCGGGAATGCCCAGCTTTTCATGGATGGAGGAAACATGCTTTTCCAGGGAGGTGGCCGCCACCGCGCCGTCCGATACCGCTGTCACCACCTGGCGCAGATTCTTGATGCACACATCCCCTGCGCCGTACACTCCTTCAGCGCTGGTCTTCTGGCTGCTGTCCGTAACCAGGTAACCCTGCTCATCACACACCAGCTTTCCGCTGATCCATGCAGTGTTAGGCACATAGCCCGCAAAGACAAAGATACCGAAACCGCCGTTCTCACCAGCCTCATGGGTCCACTCCTCGCCGGTGCGGTTGTTTCTGAATCGCGCATAGGAAACCATATGTTCCCCGCCTGCTTCCAGGATCTCCGTGTTAAACTTCACCTCAATCTTATCTTCCTTTTTTACTTGGTCCGCCACGGTTCTGGCACATGTAAAGTCATCCCCCCGGACCACCAGTGTTACCTTCCTTGCATATCTGGTCAGGAAAATGCCTTCCTCCACAGCGGCAAACCCTCCGCCGATTACAAAGACCTCCATGCCTGTAAAGAATTCCCCATCGCAGGTGGCGCAGTAAGCCACGCCTCTGCCCTGAAATTCCTTTTCCCCTTTAAACCCAAGCTTTCTGGGGTTAGCTCCCGTTGCCAGCACCACTCCCAGGGCCTTATACTCGCCGGCTGTTGTGTGAAGCACCTTGATGTCCTGATCCAGGTCCATATCCAGCACCTCGGCCATCACAAACTCTGCCCCGAACGCCTGGGCCTGCTCCTTCATGGAATGGGTCAGTTCTTTTCCGCTGGTCCTCTCCACGCCCGGGTAGTTGACGATTTCCGAGGTGATGGTGATCTGCCCGCCGATCTTCTCTTTCTCCATCAAAAGGACCCTATATCTGGCCCTGGCCATGTAGATGGCGGCCGACAATCCGGCCGGTCCGCCTCCTACGATCACCACATCATACAAATAATTTTTTTCCCTCTCCTGTTCCATTTAGATCAGCCCCACCAGATCCAGGCTTGGCTTCAGGGTGTCGGCCCCCGGCTGCCACTTGGCCGGGCAAACCTGGTCCCCGTGCTCTGCCACAAACTGGGAAGCCTGGACACGTCTGTACAGCTCGTCCGCATTCCTGCCCACATTTCCGGCGATCACTTCATAGGCAACGATTTTTCCCTCCGGGTTTACGATAAAGCTGCCCCTCTCCGCCATTCCGTCCTCCTCGATCATTACCTCAAAATCCCTTGCCAGCTTTCCTGTGGGATCCGCCAGCATGGGGTAATGGATCTTCTGGATGGTCTTGGACGCATCATGCCATGCCTTGTGTACAAAATGGCTGTCGCAGGACACACTGTAGATTTCGCAGCCCGCAGCCTTAAATTCCTCATACTTGTTGGCCAGATCCTCCAGCTCCGTGGGGCACACAAAGGTAAAATCAGCCGGATAAAAGAAGAATACCGACCACTTCCCCAGTACATCCGATTTTTTCACTTCCTTAAACGATCCGTCCACGTAAGCCTGCACTGTAAAATCACTGATTTCTTTTCCGATTAATGACATATTATTTCCTCCTGTTTTCACTGATATTTTATAGTTTGCATTAAAAATGATATTTTATGTTAGTTTCGACTAACTTAATGCAAGTTTATCAGAACATCCCGCTTTTGTCAACATTTAGTATTGATAATAATTATTAATATTGTTTTTTACCGATCTCCGTGTTACGGCCTGGAGGGGGGCTCAGCGGAACAGGATACCCAATAAAAAACAGGGATCGGCACAGGGACGTTCCTGTTCAACGTCTCTGCACCGATCCCTTTCCTGTAATCATTTATTATCTAATCCTGAAACCACTTATCTTGAAATATGGAAAGCGTCCATCCCGGGATACGCTCCGCTTTCCCCCAGTTCCTCCTCGATCCGCAGCAGCTGGTTGTACTTTGCCACCCGTTCGCTTCTGCTGGGGGCGCCTGTCTTGATCTGGCAGGTGTTTAAGGCCACCGCCAGATCGGCGATGGTGGTATCCTCCGTCTCGCCGGAGCGGTGGGAGGCAATGGCCGTATACCCTGCATTGTGGGCCATCTTAATGGCTTCCAGCGTTTCTGACACGGTTCCGATCTGGTTCAGCTTAATAAGGATGGAATTCCCGCAGCCCTGGCTGATCCCCTTTGCAAGGCGCTCCGTGTTGGTCACAAACAGGTCGTCACCCACCAGCTGCACCCTATTTCCCAGTCTGTCCGTCATCATCCTCCAGCCTTCCCAGTCCTCCTCATCCAAACCATCTTCAATGGAATAAATGGGGTATTTGCCGATCAGCTTCTCCCAGTGATCCACCAGCTCCTTTGATGTAAACTTCTTCCCGCTCTTGGGAAGAAGGTATTCTCCCTTGGTTTTGCTCTTCCACTCGCTGGAAGCAGCATCCATGGCAAGAACAAAATCCGTTCCCGGCTCATATCCGGCCCTGGTCACCGCTGCCAGTATGTATTGGATCGCTTCCTCATCACTTCCCAGGTCAGGGGCAAATCCGCCCTCGTCCCCCACTGAGGTGGCCAGCTTCTTTTCCTTTAAAAGGGCTGCCAGGGCATGGAACACTTCCGCGCACCAGCGCAGGCCCTCCTTAAAGCTTTTTGCGCCCACAGGCATGATCATAAACTCCTGCACATCCACTGTATTGGCAGCATGGGCGCCGCCGTTTAATATATTCATCATGGGAACCGGCAGCCTGTTGCCGTTTACGCCGCCCAGGAAACGGTACAGGGGAAGATCCAGGCCATTGGCGGCCGCGCGCACGCAGGCAATGGAAACTGCCAGGATCGCGTTAGCCCCAAGATTAGACTTGTCCTTTGTCCCGTCCGCCCGGATCATGGCGCGGTCCACTGCGTAGATATCCGCTGCATTCATCCCCTTCAGGGTATCTGAAATCACTGTATTGATATTCCTGACCGCCTTTAAGACGCCTTTTCCTCCAAAGCGCGGATTCTCATGATCCCTTAATTCCAGGGCCTCAAATTCTCCGGTGGACGCACCGCTGGGGGCAGCTCCCCTTCCAACCGTACCGTCTGCGAGGACAACCTCCGCCTCTACCGTGGGATTCCCTCTGGAATCAATGATTTCCCGTCCGATTACTTTCTCAATCTCTAAATAGTTCATTCCACATCCTTTCCCATGGATATCCCCTGCCCCGGGATAATGGAAAACAGCTGAAAATGGGCACCTGATCACTTGATCCGGGGCAGGATGGTATCACATGATTGATCCACATAGTTAGCTTTAGCTAACCATCCTCAGTATACCAAAGTTCCTTGAAAAAGGCAAGTGTGCCAACTGATAATCTTTTTCTCATATCCTCCCATTCAGTCAAGGAGGTTGGTCATGCTCTTAAGGCTGATTGCCAGAGTGGATGTATTATGGAGCAGGGCTGAGGTGGCAGGCGCGATCACGCCCCCTACGCCCAACAGGATCAGTCCCAGGTTAAACCCGATCACGCACCGGTAATTCCGGTCAATCCGGTCCATCAGCCCTCTGCTGATCGCCCTCAGGGTCACAAGCTGGAACAGGTTGTCCTCGGATATGGTGATATCCGCAATCTCCCTGGCGATCTCCGCTCCCTCGCTGATGGCAATGCCTGCATCCGCAGCGGAAAGGGCCGGCGAGTCATTGATTCCGTCTCCGATCATGATCACCTTGTGGCCCAGCTTCTTTTCCCGCTCCACAAATCCCGCCTTATCTTCGGGCAGAACCTCGGAATAATACTCATCCACGCCTATCCTGGCCGCAATGGCCCGGGCCGTGCGCTCGCTGTCCCCTGTCATCATCACGATCTTTTTGATCCCCTGTCTGTGAAGGGCGCTGATCACCGCATCCGCCTCCTCCCGCAGGGGGTCCTCGATGCAGATGACGGCTGCCAGCCTTCCTCCAATGGCCAAAAACAGATGGGAGTATTCCGAGGGAAGGCTGTCAAATGCATCCCTGCCGTCTTCCGGCACCTTGCAGCCCTCATCCTCAAACACAAAGTGATAGCTTCCGATCACCACCCGCTCCTCCCCCACATAGGTGGCGATTCCATGGGCTACGATGTAATCCACCCTGGAGTGCATCTCCTGGTGCACCAGGCCTCGTTTAACCGCCTCCTGGACCACGGCATTGGCCATGGAGTGGGGGAAATGTTCTTCCAGGCAGGCGGCGATCCGCAGCAATTCATTCTTATCCTGCCCGTTAAACGCCACCACATCAGCCACCTGGGGCCTTGCCTTTGTCAGGGTGCCTGTCTTGTCAAATACAATGGTGTCCGCTGCCGCCACCGCCTCCATATACTTGCCGCCCTTTACCGTGATGTGGTAGCTGCTGGCCTCGCGCATGGCCGACAGCACGGATAACGGCATGGCCAGCTTCAGGGCGCAGGAGAAGTCTACCATCAGGATGGACAGGGCCTTGGTGGGATTGCGGGTGAGCAGCCATGTCAGGACCGTGCCTCCCAGGCTCCAGGGGACCAGGGCATCGGCCAGGGTGGCCGCCTTTCCCTCTGCCGTGGACTTAAGCTGCTCCGACTCCTCGATCATGGTCACGATCCGCTCAAACCGGGTGGCTCCCGCTGCCTTTTTCACGCACAGCGTGATCTCCCCTTCCTCTATGGCGGTTCCGGCATACACATACATGCCCTCTTCCTTTTTCACGGGCACGGACTCCCCTGTAAGGCTTGCCTGGTTCACCATGGCTTCCCCGGACACCACCACGCCGTCCAGCGGGATCACATTTCCCATATGTACGGTAACCATATCATTTTCCCGGATCTTGGAAAGGGGCACCAGCACCTCGGTCCCTTCCACATTCTGCCATACCTTAGTGATATTAAGGGACATACTCCTGGCAAGGTCGCCCACTGATTTCTTGTGGGTCCACTCCTCCAAAAGCTCGCCGATCCCCAAAAGGAACATCACGGAACCGGCCGTGTCAAAATCCCTCCTTACAATGGAAACCATAATTGCCGTGGCATCCAGGACCTCCACCTCCAAAGCGCCCTTTAACAGGCAGCGGATCCCCTTGATCAGATACCGGATCCCGTGGTACACGGTGTAGACTGCCCGGAAGGGCAGGGGAAACAATGCCTTTGTCACCGCCCGTACCGCCACCTTTTGGATCAGCTTTTCCTTATACTCCCTGTTCAGGGCCCTTCCGCTGTTCTTGGGAACCAGTTCCTGAAGCCGTTCATTTTCATAAGAAAATTTCCGCACACCGTTAAGGATCTCTCCCCGGTCGCCCTCGAAGACCACAACCGCGTCCGCAGTCCTCTCATACACCTTTGCATCCTTCACACCCGGCAAGGCGCAGAGATAATACTGCAGCAGGTCCGCCTGGCGGATGCTCATCTCCTTCTGGTAAAGGTGGATCCTCACCCTGCCCCGTATCTCATGTCTTATAACAAATTTCATCTGCCTGCAGCTCCTATCTGACTTACTGTGACGAAAAAAGTACCGCCCAGGGAACCATCTATCCCCGGGCGGAATCCACATTACTCTGTAACCACGTTTACCGGCTCCTCAGCCATCTCCTCAGAAACAGCCTGGTCTTCTGCTCCGCTCTCATCCTCAAACACTTCTTCCTGTTTGCGCTTTACATTGATCTCCTTGGCTTCTGCCAGGATATCCTCCGCATTTTCCTGGATGTTGGTGGCCGTGGTCATCACACAGTCCTTAGCCCGTAAACCGGCTGCCAGGCAGTTGATATAAAACTTCTTTGCGTCCGTGCTTGCCAGCACCTTAACGCCTGCCGTACCAAACAGGACGCCGCCCAAAAACAAACCAATCCTCTTACACTTAAAACAATCAATCATCTCTTTATCCTCCTACTTATGCTTGTACCCGGTGTATAGGGTCATCGCGAAACAAAACACCATGGCCCAAGCCCAGAATTTGTGATATTTCATCTTGTGTCACTTCCTTTGCGGGGAACTTTACATATCGTTTACACATTTATCCTAAACTGGAAAATGCTGGTTAGTCAATTCCAACGCTTCTTATTGAGAAATAAAGTCATTTAGTGTGATTGATTTTAAAAATCGTGTATCCGGCTGCCTTCACCGCATCCTTCAGGGCCTTGTCTTCATACTTCTGTTTCATATAAACCTGCGCTTCTCCTGCTTCCAGATCCACCCTTGCCCACACGCCCTCCATGGCGTTCAGGGCATTCTCCACACGGACCGCGCAGTTGCCGCAGGACATTCCGTCCACCTTCATGGTGCACTGGTGCGGGTAATGGGACAGGTCCTTATCCTTTACCTTAATCCGTTTGGGGGACTTTTCCCCGGACGATCCGCAGCAGCCGGAAGCCAGACGCTTCATATAGCTTCTGATGCCAAACACGGAAATAATGATCAATAAGACACAAATGATTGCTGTTGACAATCCTCTTCCTCCTTTGGCGAATCCGGTGAGGAGTACTGGTACGTGCGCGCCAGCACCCCCATCTCTTCCAGTGCACTGACCGTCCTGTACACAGTGGCCATCCCCAGGTTGGGATCGCGCTTGCGTGCTTCATAGTAGATATCCTTGCAGTTTGTCCAGTCGCTTTCCAGGATCACTTCCAAAAGCATCCGTCTCTGCTGGGTCATCCGTTTTCCTCTTTTTTGAAATTCTTCGATCACCTGCTCTTTTTGCCACATATCAGTTCTCCTCCTTACGTGATTTCAGGCACTTAATGGCCGCAGGTACGTCAGAACGCGCACGGAGCGGGGATTGTCTTTCCACGCTCGCGTGCACGTTCATCTGTTATCAGGATGCTGCGCCGGCTTTTGCGCCAACCTTCAGGGACTTGCTTTCCTTGTACGGTCTTACCATCAGGTAAATGAACAGCGCTACCAGAAGGAGCGCAACAATTGCTCCGATGCCAAAGCTTCCGGAAGTGAACCATGTTCCCAGCTGGTAGATGCAGAGTGATACGCCGTAGGCCAGGAGTGTCTGGTAACCGATTGCAAACCAGGTCCATTTTGCATTGTTCATCTCACGCTTGATCGCTCCGATGGCTGCAAAGCAGGGAGCGCAAAGCAGGTTAAATACAAGGAAGGAATATGCGCTCACAGTGGTAAAGCTCTGTGCAAGGGTTCCCCAGATCTCCTCGCCGTCCTCTGCCACTTCCGCAAAGCCGTAAAGGATACCAAAGGTACCGACCACGTTCTCCTTTGCAACCAGTCCTGTGATGGCTGCAACAGCCGCCTGCCAGTTGCCCCATCCAAGAGGAGCAAAGATCCAGGCAATCGCCTGGCCAATGCTGGCCAGAAGGCCGTCAGACAGGTCCTCCACCATTCCGAAGTGACCGTCCACAAACCCAAAGCTGGATGTAAACCATACAAAGATGGTGGATAACAGGATCACGGTTCCGGCCTTCTTGATAAAGGACCATCCCCTCTCCCACATGCTGCGCAGTACATTGATCACAGTGGGCATATGGTAAGCAGGAAGCTCCATAACAAAGGGCGCCGGGTCGCCTGCAAACATCTTTGTTTTTTTTCAAAATAATACCAGAGCAGATAATGGCTGCAATACCCACAAAGTAAGCGCTGGGTGCAACCCAGGAAGCGCCTCCGAACAGTGCGCCTGCAAACAGGGCAATGATAGGGAGTTTCGCACCGCAGGGAATAAAGGTGGTGGTCATAATGGTCATCTTGCGGTCCCTGTCATTTTCAATGGTACGTGATGCCATGATTCCGGGAACACCGCAGCCCGTGCCGATCAGCATGGGGATAAAGGACTTGCCGGACAGACCGAATTTACGGAAGATCCTATCCATGATAAACGCAACCCTGGCCATGTATCCGCAGGCCTCCAGGAATGCCAGGAAGATGAACAGCACCAGCATCTGGGGAACAAATCCCAGCACGGCGCCCACACCGGCAACAATACCATCCAGGATCAGGCTGGACAGCCAGTCAGCGCAGCCCACGGAAGTCAGGAAGCCTTCCACCAGGACCGGAATACCGGGAACTTCCATGCCAAACAGGCTCCATCCGTCTCCAAACACGCCGTCATTGGCCCAGTCCGTTGCCCAGGTACCCACTGTGGTAACCGACACATAATACACTACCCACATAACAACCGCAAAGATAGGAAGGGCCAGCCAGCGGTTTGTCACAATATGGTCGATCCTGTCCGAGGTGCTCAGCTTCTGCTTATTCTTTTTCACATAGCAGCCGCTGATGATGGAGGTAATGTATGTATAGCGTTCATTTGTGATAATGCTTTCCGCATCGTCATCCATGGCATCCTCTGTGCGCTTGATCAGGCTCTCAACATTGGGCACCGTGGACATCCGGGCAGCAATCTTATCATCCCGCTCAAACAGCTTGATGGCATAAAAACGCTTCTGCTCCTCCGGGATCTCATTGCCGAGGCAGCCTGCGATCTCTTCCAGCACAGACTCCACATCAGACCCAAACCGGTGCACGGAGGATACTTTCTGTCCTCCCCTGGCCAGTTCCACCGCCTTGTTGGCCGCTTCCATGATGCCGCTGCCTTTAAGGGCCGAAATCTCAACAACCGGGCAGCCCAGCTTTTTGCTCAGGGCATTTATATTGATCTGGTCTCCGTTTTTCTGCACAATATCCATCATGTTCACAGCCATGAGAACCGGGATCCCCAGTTCCATCAGCTGGGTGGTCAGATACAGGTTGCGCTCCAGATTGGTTCCGTCCACAATGTTAAGGATCGCATCAGGGCGTTCCGTGATCAGATAATTCCTTGCAACCACTTCCTCCAGCGTATAGGGTGACAGGGAATAGATCCCGGGAAGGTCCATGATGATCACATCTTTGTTCCCCTTTAGCTTACCTTCCTTTTTTTCCACCGTTACACCCGGCCAGTTTCCTACAAACTGGTTGGATCCGGTGAGTCCGTTAAACAGGGTAGTTTTACCACAGTTTGGATTACCGGCCAAAGCAATTTTGATTGACATTTTCATATCCTCCTATTCCTCTTATTGAGAAAATTTATCAATAAATTAGTTCAAGCTAACTCATTATCTAAAAAAAAGCAGCCCCTACTGCACTTCGATCATCTCTGCATCCGCTTTTCTCAGAGACAGCTCATAACCTCTTACATTGACTTCCACCGGATCTCCCAGGGGAGCAACCTTGCGGACATATACTTCAGTCCCCTTTGTGATTCCCATATCCATGATACGGCGCTTTACCGCTCCCTCACCGTGAAGCTTTACCACTGAAACCGTATCTCCGCATTTAACCTCTTTTAATGTGTGCATAATCAAACGCTCCTTTCTTCCTCATGCCCTGATTCCCAGTTAGATCATGATCTTGTTGGCCATTTCCCTGCTGATCGCAACGCGGGCGTCCTTTACATTAACAATTACATTGCCATTGTTAATGGACACGACCGTTACATCCGTTCCAGGTACAAATCCCATATTCTCCAGGTGCCGGCGCACTTCATCTTTACCGCCTACACGCTTAATGGATGCTACTTCACCCTCTTTTGCCATTGTTAAAGGCATACAATCACTCCTCTTCTTTTTGATGTGATCACAGTAATAGGTACAGATGCAGTCCTGGAAAGTTATGGTATCCTAACTGCAAGTCTAAGTTAGCACCAATTAACTCAAATGTCAATAATTTTTTTCAAAAACCTTGATGAGAAATTCAATCTTTGCACAGAATATTGAAATATGCTAAAATCAAACCATACCTCAGTGCACAAAAAACACAGGATCGCAGGGGGAAACATATCACCGTTTTGAAAGGATTGATTTATATGAAAATACAGGAATCTGCTGAGAATTATCTGGAAACCATTCTGATGTTAGGCCACCGCAACCCTTATGTCCGCTCCATCGACATTGCAAACGAGCTGTCCTTTTCCAAGCCAAGCGTCAGCGTTGCCATGAAAAACCTTCGGGAGAACGGATACATTGAGATCAATTCCGAAGGGCATATCTCCCTCACCGGACCGGGGAGGGAGATTGCCGAGACCATGTACGAACGCCACGCCATGCTGTCCCAGTGGCTGATCTATCTCGGGGTGGATGAACAGACAGCCGTGGAGGATGCCTGCCGCATCGAGCATGTGGTCAGCGCCAAAAGTTTTAAAGCCATCAAAGCCCATATCACGGAGGGACATGAGCTGCCTGACATGGAAGACCCGGAGCATGTTTAAAATTCCTTAGAGGAACGTGGAAAAAGGGAACACCAGCACAATGGCCGGCAGTATGTTTAACACCCTGGATTTCTTAATATCCGCGATCTTAAGTCCCACCGCCAGGGTTATGATGCCGCCGCAGGCCTTGAAGTTGGCAAGCATGGTCCCTGTTATGTAGGGGAGTACGCAGCCGGCGCACCCAAACAGCAGGACCCCGACCACAAACTGGGGAATTGCCACAAACCCAACCAGATACCCTGCCGTGGTGCCGAATATCACAGCAGTAAAAAAATCCATAATGGCTTTGGCGATCAGAATGGAATGGTCGCCGGTCGTTGCGGAGTTCATGGCCCCGAAAATACCGGTGCCGCTAAAGCAGAACAGGATGATCATACTGATCAGCACGTCCAGCTGTTTGTCGTCCAGGCTCAGGGGGAGCCTGGATTCCAGGCTGTGAAGCCCCCGCATCAGACTTGTCTCCAGGTTCATCAGCTCCCCGATCACAGTTCCCAGGATCACGGCAAGGATGACTGCGGAAAGGCTTTCCAGCTTGATGATCAATGTGACACCCATGGTAATGGCAGAGAGGCCAAAGATCCCCGGAAGGGCCTCTTTTAATTTGTCCGGGAAATAATCTTTTAAAACAGCTCCCAGCAGCCCTCCTATAAACACTGCAATGCAATTGATGATAACTCCGTACGGCATGATATCTTCTCCTCTTTTCGTCTATTTTTCAAAATGTTCGTGTATCCTGGCAAACTGATGGATAAATTTCTCCCATTCCTCCCGCTCCATCTGTTCAAAGGTTTCGGCTTCAATTTTCAGGAAAGCCTCCTGGACCCGTTTTTGCTGTTCCCATCCCTTGTCCGTGAGGAAAATATGGAAGGTACGTCTGTTCCCGTTCATCCGCCTGCGCTGGATCAGCCCCTTTGTCTCCATACCGTTCAGCACCGAGGTAAGAGTTGCGGCCTCAATATAACAGTGGGCCGCAATCTCCTTCTGACTGGCCCCGTCATAGTCCCCCAGATAATCAAGAACCTTGGGCTGGCCAGCGGTAAGTCCGGTATCACTAAGCATTTCCATCAGTTTTTTGTTGTAGATCGCATGGCTTGCCATCAGCAGATAGTGAAATGTCATGTGCCCCTCCCCTTTTATATATATTAGCATTCTAATCATTAGATATCTAACTATTATAATGGTGACGGTCCGCTCTGTCAATCCTGATTTTTGGTTTTATTCCCGGATCTATGCCCGGATCGTGCATGCCGGGATCCATGAATCAAAAAAACGTCCCCGGCTCCTGATCAATGGGGGCCGGAAACGTTTTTCCGATTTTTATATTCTCTGGATTTTATATCGTCTTGTTCTATACGGCCCTTCCGGACAGCTCCAAAAGCCGTCTGTAAACAGCCAGGTCCAAATCTGCAAACACATTAAATATCACCTGTTTTAAGGACTTATCCCCTTCCAGAAAACCGGCCACTGTTTCTATGGCCGTCTCAGCCGCCCGTTCACGCGGAAATTGAAATACTCCGGTGGAAATGCAGCAAAAGGCAATGGACCTGATCCCGCTTTTTACCGCCAGCTCCAGGCAGGACCGGTAACAATCCGCCAGGAGACAACAGTCCTTCTCCCGCAGGGGGCCGGAAATAACCGGCCCCACCGTGTGCAGCACATACCGGCTGGGCAGATTATATCCGGGAGTGATCTTCGCGGTGCCGGTGGGTTCCTCATGCCCCTGGGCTCTCATGATCTCATTGCACGCAAGGCGCAGCTGGATCCCGGAAAATGAATGGATCGCATTATCAATGCATGAGTGCAGCGGATGAAAGCATCCCAAAAGCGCGCTGTTGGCTGCATTTACAATGGCATCCGCCCTCAGCCTGGTTATATCCCCCTGCCAGAGAAAGATGCGGCTCCCCTCCTTTACCGGGGCCAGGGAGGAGGCATCCACAATTCCGCGTTTCATTATCTCGTCCCGCAGATATGTATCCTGGATCTCTAAGAACTCACGGCCCGGCGGAAGGGGCGGACGCACGTTCATCAGTGCCCGGATCAGCTGTTTTTGCCCCGCCTCATCCTCAGGGATCTCAACCTTCCTGTATTGAGGCATCTCCCCTGCCAATGTCCGGATCAGACAGATCCGCTGTTCTTCCGGCGTCATGTGTCATGCCTCCTCTCCCTGTCCGTTCCGTTATCTGAAGCCCTGCCTTCCAAAGTTTTACCTTCAAGGGCCCTGCATATGCCCTCCAAACTTTCAGTCATGTCGCCATTGATACCGGCGGCCCGTTTTTCCACATCTGCAGGAACCGCGGCCCCATCCGTATTCAGGCGTATAAAGGACCACCGCCCATTCTGCCGCACCATTTTTTCAAAGGGGAACCGTATGATGGCCGGGGTGTTAAAGCCGACACCCAGCTCCAGTACCACCGTCTCCTTCAAAGCCGCCTGCTCCAGGAACGCGCTGTAACGTTTTGCTGCCTGATGCCAATGGTCATCCTCCACAAAATATTGGTCGCACCGTAAATTCATGGCCATGGGACCGCCGCACACAGGGCACACGGGAACCATGCAAGAGGGGATAACGCAGCCTTTGCGGGCCTCATTCATGCGCGCAAACAGATCCGTGGCATCATAGGTCACGTCATGGCATGCCCCGGCACACTGGATCTTCCCATAATCCCCCTGGGTGGCGAATATATTTTTATCTTCAAAGCCTGCTTTCCAGAATTGGTGGTCCA
>Ga0192244_10440_pt1 | contig 16552 bp, 16 predicted proteins | sample Koala_Koa27_L3_FD_131234 | JGI IMG/M metagenome (GOLD analysis project Ga0192244, IMG submission 131234) | Enriched cells from koala feces incubated with labeled cellulose particles, San Francisco Zoo, California, United States - Koala_Koa2-7_L3 ... | reverse complement strand
CACACTTCCCTTTCTACCTTCCTGCAGTCAACTTTCCCATCCCTGCTTGCGGTTATTTTCCAGCAAAGATAGACAGGTGGTTCCAATCGCTTGCAAAGCCGCTTCGCATGTGATACGCAAAATCTTCCTTTCTGCAAAAGCGTATTTTCCGCATCAGCTTTGCCCTATTGGAACCACCCATCTTTTTTAAGCAGAAAAATATCCCTCTTGCAGGTATGCAAAACCTGAAAGATAGGGAATTAAATTGGTTAAAATTATGGGTTATCACAGTTTAAATTCATTACAGGCTAACACAAAAGCCATTGAAACAGCTTTCAACATTCGTAAAGAACAAAGAAAAGCCACAGTAGAAGAATGTACAGTCTTGCAGGGCTACACAGGTTTCGGCGGTATTCCTGACATCCTTTCCCTCGACAGCGACGGCAGCACCTCTGCTGCTGTAAACCAGCAATTCAATGTAGTATTGCAACAACTCAAAAAAGTGTTGCTCAATGGAGTTAACAACGATCAGAAGCTTTACAAGCAATTAGTTAAGAGCATCAAGAGTTCCTCATTAACAGCTTTCTACACACCTAAAAGCCTTATCGATTCCCTCTCCTATCACATTCAGCAAGCATTTCAAGAAAACAACCTACCTATCCGTAGTTTTCTTGAACCCTCAGCCGGAGTAGGCGGTTTTCTCCCTATCGCTTCTGCCGAAACCGAAAAAGTTGCTTTCGAGAAAGACCACGTTACAGGGCTTATCCTCACAGCATTGCAGCCCGACACCCAAGTCATTGTTGACGGTTTCGAAACCCTTGACACAAAAGAGCTTGAAACAAAATCGTATGACATCATCGCTTCCAACATCCCTTTCGGCAATCTCAAAATTTACGATGCAGGTTTCGAGCAACGAGGCGCACCCTACACCCAAGCCACCAAAACCATACACAATTATTTCTTTTTCAAAGCTATCACCCAGCTTAAAGAGGGCGGCATCTTAGCATTTATCACCTCTCGCGGAGTTGCCGATTCCCCCTCTAACAAGTTCGTGCGCGACTTTATTGTACACAATACCAATATTATCAGCGCCCTACGCCTGCCCGACAATCTATTCATGCAAACGGCAGGTATCGAAGTCGGTAGCGACCTGTTTATATTACAGAAACGCACCGGCAAACCCATGCTGACATCCTGCGAACAGCTTTTCTTGGACGTGGTAAAAGAGAACATTCCCCATAGTACCAACAAATGCGAGTTTGCCAACAAACTACTCATGCAGCCCAAATACGCACTTTCAACCGAAAGTAGCATCAAGACCAACCAATACGGCAAGTATGTACGTAAATACTACTGGAAAGACACAGAAGCCAACATGCAACTGGCTTTCTCCCAAATTCTCGCATCCGATTTCAGCCGCTATTTCAATAAGAACCTGATAGGCAAAAATCCCGCTGAGCAACCCGTCAAAACCTTATCCCTGTTCGATCTGTTCGACAACCCCGACACAGCCCCAGCTCCGGTAAAACAAATTAAAAAAGAAAACATGAACTATACCGAAACCGTAGCCCCATGGATGAAACAAGATACTTTAGTTTCATTCAACCGACAGATCGGTACGCTTCATTTCAAACAGGACAGTTTGTTAGATGCCGTTCAGCCTCTTTTCATTCCCCTTACATTTCAGCAAATCAATATTGACAGAGCGGCGGACTATTTCAAAATCAGAGACGCCTATTTTGCCCTCACCCAAACCGAAACACAGGAGCAAACGGAATTTCCCTTGCTACGCTCCACTCTTAACGCTTGCTATGATTCGTTCGTAGCTAAATGGGGTCAGTTCCATTGCAATGACAACAAAGAGTTTATCATGTTGGACGCATTGGGAACAGAAGTTTTCGGCATCGAAATGCTTCATAACAACTCCATTCTCAAAGCCGACATTATGAATGAGCCCGTTGCATTCAAAAGGCTGGATTCCACCGTCAAGCTCCAACCGTTGGAAGCCCTTGCAAGCAGCCTTAACTATTACGGACAAATAGATCTGGAATACATGTGCCAGTCCACCGACAAAAGCGAGAGCGAGATAATCGAACACCTCACAGGTGAAATGTACTACAATGCCGTTACGGACTGTTGGGAAGAGAAAGGTCGTTTCCTTGCCGGAAACGTAGTCAGCAAAGCCAAAGACATGCAAACCCTTGCGGAGCAACAGACAGGCGACGCCAAAGAGTGGACCAATCAATCCATTATGGCACTCGAAAACATAACCCCCGAAATCATTCCCTACGAAGATTTGGAGTTTAACCTCGGCGAGCGTTGGATTCCTTGTGACATCTATTCACAGTTCGCAGGCAGCCTGTTCGAAGCCGAAACCACTGTAAACTATTTCGATGTTAACGACACCTATATCGTTTCCATTAAGAGCTATTCCTCAATAGCCTACAGGGTCTATTCTATCCGCAATTTAAACGGCGAAGGGCTCTTTGTGCACGCCCTGCATGACACTGTACCCGAGTTCACAAAAGAAATTTACAGAAATGGCGATAAAGTCAGAGTTCCCGACGAAGAAGCTATTCAGGAAGCATCCACCAAAATACAGGAAATCAGAGAAAAGTTTAACCAATGGTTGGATATTCAGCCTATTGCCATTCGTGAAGAACTCGTAAGGCTCTATAACGAACGTTTCAATTGCTACGTCCGTTCCTCTTTCAACGGTTCGGCACAAACATTCCCTGACCTCTCTTTCAATAATTTCAATTACAGCGAGCTCTACCCCTCACAAAAGGACGCCATTTGGATGCTTAAGCAAAACAACGGTGGCATTTGTTGGCACGATGTCGGCGCAGGCAAAACAATGATCATGTGCGTAGGCGCTTATGAAATGAAGCGTCTTAAAATGGCACAAAAGCCCCTTATCATTGGTATCAAGGCAAACATTCACGCAATCGCAGCCGATCTCCGTAAAGCCTACCCCAATGCTAAGCTCCTCTACCCCGGAAAAGACGATTTCAAACCTAAAAGACGCTTCGAGATATTCTCAAAAATCAAAAATAATAACTGGGATTGCATTATCCTCACGCACGAGCAGTTCGCAATGATTCCGCAGTCCGAAGATACCCAAATTGCTATCTATACCGAGGAGTTGGAAGATGTAGAGCGTTCTCTCCAAATACTTGAAAACATAGGTCAGCAGTGGCGGAACAAAAAAATGAAGAAAGGACTCGAAAAAAGAAAAGAGAATTTAGAAGTCACTTTAGCTCGTCTCAAAAACTCTATCAATAGCAAAACAGACAATACTATTGATTTCCATTCAATGGGTATCGACCACATTTTTGTTGATGAATTTCACTATTTTAAGAACCTGATGTTCCAGACAAGACACTCACGTGTGGCAGGCATTGGTAACACCCGGGGTTCACAAAGAGCAATGAACTTGCTGATAGCCATTCGCGACATTCAAAGACGCACAGGCAAGGACATGGGAGCCACCTTTCTGTCAGGCACAGTCATAGTCAATGCCTTAACAGAATTGTACGTATTATTCAAATACTTGCGTCCTCATGAACTTGCAAAGCAAGGCATCAACTGTTTCGACGCATGGGCTGCCATATTCACCAAGAAAACCAGTGATTATGAACTCTCCGTAACGGGTGCAATCAAACGCAAAGAGCGTTTCAGAACATACATCAAGGTGCCCGAACTCGCTACATTCCTGCGTGAAATTACCGACTACCGCACTGCCGAAATGATAAACCTTGACATTCCGGACAAAAACGTTATTTTCCAGAGTAGCGCACCCACGCTTGTACAAGAGGAAATGATAAACCGCCTTGTTTCATTCGCCCGCACCGGAAAATGGGAAGATTTGGGGCTCGATTATCCGGCACCCGACAACTTAGAGTTATCCAAAATGCTTATCGCTACGGACATAGCCCGTAAAATGTCCCTTGACGTTCGCCTGTTGGGTAGCCGTTTCGAAGATGATCCCAACAACAAAGCCTCTCAATGCGCAGCAAAGGCGTATGAATACTACACCCGTTCCAGCGAGCAGAAAGGTACACAATTCATATTCAGTGATCTTAGTACGTACAAGCCTAACCAGTGGAACATATATCAGGACATCAAAGACAAGTTGGTTAATCATTACGGCATACCCGAGCATGAAATCCAGTTCATCCAAATGTTCAAATCAGAAACCGCACGTAAGCAACTGTTTAACAAAATGAATAACGGTACAGTTCGCATACTGTTAGGTTCAACCAAAATGTTGGGTACAGGTGTCAACGCACAGCAGAGAGCCGTAGCGGTACATCACCTTGATATTCCTTGGGTGCCCTCTGACATGCAACAGCGCAATGGTCGTGCAGTCCGCAAAGGCAATGACGTCAAGCTTTGGGGCAACAACGTAGTCGATATTATTATCTATGGCACAGAAAAAACGTTGGATGCTTACAAGTTCAATTTGCTTAAGAACAAGCAAATGTTTATCAATCAAATCAATAGCGATGCTATTGCAACCCGCCGAATGGACGAGGACAGCATGGACGAGCAAAACGGAATGAATTTTGCTGAATTTGTAGCAATCCTTTCAGGCAACACAGACCTGTTGAAAAAGACCAAGCTCGACAATAAAATCATGCAGTTGGAGAAAGAGCAAGGTAATTTCAACAAAGAGCACTACCGGGCAGAGAAAACCATTGCCAAGTACAACGAAGAAATCGAACAGAATAAACTCTTTATTGCAAGAGTCAGAGAAGATATTCGATATGTCGCCAACTACCAAGGAGATAGAAACACAACCCTTATCGGGCAACAGCTCGTATTGGCCGAAGAGGTCGGTAAAGCCCTGCATCAGATTTCCAAAACCTACCGGAAAGAGGAGTTCAAACACATCGGTCACTGCATGGGTCTGAAACTCTTTGTCAAGAGCGAGTATCGCTGGTCGGGCGGCTTTGAGCGTAATTCATTCTTTGTCGAGGGCATTAGTGGCCTTAAGTACCGTTATGGTGTATCAGGAGCTTTACCCCTTAGCTTCAAGAATTCCGCCGAGTACCCTATAACCACGCTCGAAGCAACCGAGGGTCTGATAGTACGTAAAAACACAGACATAACCCGAATGGAAAGCGAATTTCCCACATTGAATAAAATAATGACTAATGTGTGGAGCAAAACCGACGAGTTGGCCCAACTGAAAGAAGAATGTAAGCTATTGCAAGAAAGCATCGACAAATTTCTGAAAGAAGAAGAAGCCCTTGCCATTGCAGAAGCAGCCTAACCCTGCTTTCTTCTCTTCCCCTCCCCGTTACGGCTACCCATAAAGCCGAACGGGGATTTTTTTACATTCCCGGCATACCGTCCACACCTTTTTTACCCCCCCTCCCCCACCGTTTTCCTTTTATATCATCTTCCTATCGAATAATTCCCATCCTCCCTGTACATATACTTTGCAGGAGCAATCTCGTTAATCCGCTCTATCTGCCTGTCCAGGAAGTACTCGATATATTGCGAGTAATCTTTCGTTTCATAAAAGTGTACCAACTCCTTACGATAATGCAGGATATCCGAATCCTTGGCCGAATTTACGGGAATCAGGTCCGCATTCATCATAGCCACGCTCTCAATCATCCTTGCGGTCCGTTTATTGCCATCGATAAAAGGCTGCAACCTCGCAAGGTTACAATGCAGAAATACGGCTTTCTCCAGAGGATTTTCATAAGAATCCTGTTCATTCAGTATCCTGTTAAGCTCCTGCCTGATCTCCGTCAGGTCTTTCGGCGGAATATATGTAGTTCCGGATATCCTAACCGCACGGTTTCTCAGGTTACCGGATTCCTCATTCGAAACCAGTTGTGACGAAATAGAAGAATGCAACCGGAACAACGTCCGTTCATCTATCACCTCCTTATTCTTCAGTTTATTTATATACTCCACTTCGGATATGAAAGTATTATATAAATTCTTCAGCATTTTCGCATCCTCATATCGCTTTTCCGAGGTAACCCCATCCTTTAGCAGAGATGCCGTTTCCACATAAGTATAAGTATTCCCCTCGATCTTACCCGAATAATAGCACCATGCTACTCCCAGATCCTGTATCTCATTAGATAACAGTCCCGACAAACGGGCACAAGGATTATCCATTATAAATTCCGCCTTCTTCAGTTGCCTGTCATTAAATATATGTCCCATAAAATTAGCCTGTTAAAAACACATTAGTGAACAAAATTACAAGAAAATACTCAATATCATACTATCCGGAGGCAAAAACCGGAAAAACATCCTGTCTCCTCTCCACTCCTTTTATAAACTCCCGATATGCTAAAGCCCGTTACCCTCCCTTCGTTATCGAATCAGGAATTAATGTTTCTCATCGTGCCGGAGTTTTACGGGTCCAATACAGTCTTCCTTGAAGACCCTATTCAGCCCCTCCGGCACAAACATCCATTCCCCATTCTGTCTCTCCGATCAAGCCCCGACTCATTTCAGCATATCGCGCCCCCCCCTTTCAACCTCCCCTCCACCTTTTCTACCTCCTCTTACCCTTTCTACCTTCCTTGCTTTCTATCTTCCAATTCCCTTTCTTTTCCCTTCCTTTCCTCTCCCCTTCTACCTCATTCCTTACTGAACCCCACTTCCGAAAGAGTGTCATTATTTATCCGCAAAGATAAAAGTAGCTCCATTTGTTTCCAGCAAGTTCAGGCACTCCGTGTATTACCGAAAATCTTCCTTTCTGCGAAAGCGTATTTTCCGCGATAAACTTTCCTGCAACAAGCTACTTCATAAACAGCAGATAAAAAATTAACATCTTTCCGGAGTAAAATTCTGACGAAAGGGGAAAAAAATAATTTAATTACAACATTATGTTTATAGAAATTGCAGATTTAATGTCCGACAGCGATATGCTGACACTCGTTGTGACAAAAAAAGACGGTATAATGTCCGTATCGGTATTACCCCAAAAAGTCGGTCTGAAAGACGAAGCTAAAAATCATCTTTCACCTATGGTTCTACGAGGTACTCCCGAAGAAATCGACCAACATTTCATTAGTCAAGTCCGGTCACCGCTCGAAAAAACAATAGGTATGCTTACCAACATGGCAGTATATGAAAAATCAATGGAAGAAACCATAGCCAAATCCAAGGCAGCTACAGAAGCCAAGAAGCAGGAAGATGCAAAGAAAAAGGCTTTTACTGAAAAAAATGAAAAAGGTGGAAACCCTGTTTAATGAAAAAAAAATCTCCGAAGCCGCTTTGCTGTTGAAACAGGCGAGTGATATGCCTTGTGCTGACAAAAAGCAGTGCGAAATCATGAAAAGTAAAATAGATGTTGAATTGAACAGTGGTACACTGTTCGTAGATTAATATACACTTATGGCTTTAGAATGTACAAATTTAGAACGTGTTTTTAAGTACAAAGACACAATTTTGAGTGACCCGAATCCCGTATTGAGTGCTGACGAAGTACTTCTTTTCTACTCAAACCATTATCCCGAACTGACAACCAGTAGCATAAAAAGTGAAATCTCGGAAGAGGGTAAAATGGTATTTACCTTTCAAACAACTATCGGAACCAAAGGCTAACTATTTATGAATAACAAAATATGCAAGAATCAATTTCACCAACGCTTGGGACGAATACTCTTAAAAGAGCAAGAGAAACAAAACCTACATACAGGAACATCCGTGCGAGAAGCACGGGTGCTTCCTAAATCACAACAGATAATTCATTCTTAAAAGAAGAATTTTCAAGCATCCTGCTGTCCGATATTATCCCCGAAAGCGACTTTGCGGTTATATCCAATCCTGCCCAAAACATCGAAAATTTAATCAAAGCGGCAGCAGGTTATCTGGCGTGTTATGGCATAAAAATGGAATACACACCTTGCGGAATGTTTGCACGTGACATCAGCAACCTTATCCGTTTAGTTAAGCAACTGCTGCCCGAAAACCAAAGATTGAATATCGATTTTAGCAAAAACGAATTCGTTTTTATTGTCTATCAGGAAAATCCCAAATGCTATTGGGGAACAATAGCTCACATCCCTATTTCCATAGCCGAAACCATGCGTCCTACTATCCGCAAGCTGTTTTTCCGCTTCATAGCCTTTATCATGCAGCATAACGATTTGTCCACTATTAAAGACACTTGGGACTATTATTGTATCATTGAAGGTATTGAAAGCCGGATGACAGACGAACACGATGAAATCGAAGATAAGTTTATCCAATTTATGAAGTCTTATGAAAACAAAACAGGAAAAGCAAATAAGCTATTCAACCAAATCTCTCTTTACCATAATGTTTGCCCTAAAAAACTGCTCGATGACCTCACAAAAATAAAGGTAAAAAACACGACCGAAGCGCAGCAAGTCAATTGCATGATTAAAGGAATCAAATTAATGTCACGAGACAGCCTTACAAGATACGTTTATAATGATACATACGATTCATTGAATGATGAAAGTAGTGCTGACTATGAAGAAGTTGAAATGACTTGGAACAACTTGGTATGTTTTTCATGGGATACAGCAGAAAAAGATCCCATTGCCGAATATCATTTCGAATCGCTAAGTTGCACGTGCGAAAATTCATTCTTATCAGAACCCAAGTCACACTTTATACTGTCACCCCATAAAAGCAAAAAGTTACCCGCTTGCAATTTCCCGTTCAAGTGGTTAAAATATATCAACAACGATTACTTTAAATATTTAACTACAAATGAATAATCTAACAAAACTGTTTACTACCGACCTCATTCCCCAAATGGCTATTATCCTATATGGAGATGAAAAAGAGAACAACCTATATTTGGAACGCAGAAATATAATCAACGGAAAAATGGGTACCGGTATTCCGCTTACCGAAGAGTGTATCAAAGACATTGCAGAAGTAACATTCAACAATTCCCGTAAAGAGCTACATGGAGCAATCCCCTTCAATATGCTATATGCCGACAGCAGAAAAGGATATGAAAAATACGTATGGTTTGAAAAACCGCAAAAGAAGATGCACTATTTTCATAAGGACTTGAATATCCCCAACGGAGAGTTCTACACCCCCTCCCTATTGTACATCGTATCCCGAAACACACTGTCACTCTATGCATTCATTGGCGATAATCCCGATAGCCAACTTTATCGTGCCCCCTACTTCAATGTTTCCGAAATATACGTTTGTTTAGGCAATTCAAAGCTACCCGATATAGGTGAACTGACTTATCAGAATATCATCAATTATTGGGAGAAGATGTTTTGGCAATCCGAATTTACCCACATTTTAAGCACCAACCTAATCAAGTCAAATCTTTCCCTATTATCAAAAAAGCTAACAGAAACAGGAGAGCCATTTCCTAATGAAGAATTAATACCCGTTTCAATAACCCTTAAAAGCCTCATTAAATGAAGAAAGTACATTATACAAATAGCTACTTGTTATCCCCTCAACATCGTATCAGTGTAAACCTTATCGGGGCAGGCGGCACAGGTTCACAAGTCTTGGAAACGCTTGCACGCATTGATTCCGCCCTCTTTAAGTTAGGACATCCGGGACTTTTCGTAACCACATTCGACGCCGACGAAGTATCGGAGAGCAACATCGGCAGGCAATTATTCAGCCCTGCCGATATTGGGCTGAACAAATCCGTTTGCCTTACCACACGTACAAACCGTTTTTTCGGTTTGGATTGGGAGGCAGTCCCCGAAATGTATTCGGACAGAAGCAAGACTGCCAATATAACCATAACCTGTGTGGACAATGTAAAAAGTAGGATAGCCGTCCACAAGCATCTCAAAGCTGCAAAAGGCATAGCCGATATTTACGAAACACCGCTTTATTGGTTAGATTTCGGCAACACACAAAATACAGGACAAGTCATTTTAGGTACAATTGGCAAAGTCAAGCAACCCACAAAAACGGAGTTCTCCACCCAAGCTACATTACCCGCCATTTGTGATTTATTCGACCTCACACAAGTCAACGAGGAAGATAGTGGTCCGAGTTGTTCACTTGCAGATGCGCTGAAAAAACAAGATTTGCTCATCAACTCCACGTTGGCTCAACTGGGTTCCTCATTACTTTGGAAATTATTCCGAGAGGGACGAATGGAGCATCACGGAGTATTTCTCAATCTGGCTACCCTAAAAAGTAACCCGTTGGCAGTGGGGGGATAATCCCTCACTCCCCACTCCCTGTTCTCCTTTTATACCTACCCCCAATCACCTTTTATATCATCCACCCTTTCCCTACCCTCCACTTATATTTCCTCACCAACCTACTGCACGTCATATCCCCTCAATTCTATTCCGGCCAATAAAACAGCATCATATCACCACAACCATCACCAATCCATATTATTGTACATCTCCCCATTACCGTTATTTACTATTTTCCCCTACTTCATGTTCATTTTTCAGACAGTCAAACAAATTACTTTATCACCAGCAAATTTCGGGCAAAGAGTAAAACCTAAAGTTTTATTCCAGAGCCAGACTAATCTTTACCCAAGGCTGAATTGCATTCAGTAGAATTTCTTCTGACATTTTTTTTAAATGTTGAGTAATTCCTACTGAAGCCTTGTGTACTCTTCCCTCCTTGCTCCGTGAAAGCTGGTATAAAATTTAATTTATTATTTAACATCTAAAAAATTACGATTATGAAAAGAGCAAACAGTTTTGAAATCACGGGTAATTGTGTCGCAGACGCCAAAATTTCAACTTGTGCCAATGGCAGGGAAAAAGCATCATTTAGCATAGCTATGAATCACCTTTATGAAACGACCTCGGAGGGTGAGAAAAAAACGATTCCTGAATACTTCAACATAGAAGTATGGAACAAAAACTTCTTCGAGCTCATTAAAAAGGGGGTAACCGTCACTATCAAAGGATTCCGTAAAGCCTATATGGGTAAAGAAAAACCCTATTTTTTCATTGTGGCGACAAATGTCGAAAAATTCGTTCCCGACGTCAAAGAGTAACCAAACATCTATGTATAAAGCGATTCGAAATTCGGATCGCTTTACTATATATTCTCCATATCCAATTCCCTTTTATACTTTCCGCAGCCCTCCAACCAGCATAATAAGAAGGTGGGCATCCCCCTTTTGAGCCTCGTTGGACCGCCAAGCCCCAGTACGCAAAAAAGAGACAATGCCCACGCTATACGTAGACATTCAACTCTATTTCGTGCGTACTATAAAATTTGGCGGATTTACGAGGCACAGAAAAAAGCTAAATGCTTATATTTTCCCAATATGTCAATGCAAATATAATAAAACTATTCAAATCCCTTCTATCATTTACTATGATTTATCTAAAAATCTTCATTTCAGCCAATCTTTCTCCTTCTTTCACTGAGTCTTTTTCCCACTTATACCTTCATGTCATCAACAGTCTAAACATGCATAAAGTCTTTCATTTCTTTCAAATGCAAGTAGCGAAAGTAATTACACTGTTTCTCATTTTGTTATCCTTTTATATCCCTATACTTTTGGCGAAACAAATAAAATACCGTTTCAAGATGAGCAACATCAACAATAATATCAGACAGATAGTGATAGACACCGAACTATTGGATTATTTAAGCGATACATCCACAGTGTGCAACAGAATATTTGCATTTAATGACCTATTGCAAAGTGCAGTGGAGGAACCAACCGTAATTATCAAACGCGGGATTAAAGTTCCATTGGAGCCAGGTCAGTTAGAAGCGTCTATTATAACATTATCCAACAGATGGGGTTGGCACCGTCAAACGATCGCCACTTTCCTTAATGAATTGGAAACTCTCGGCTTTATCAAAAGGATGTCCAACAAAATAAGTACGATTATCGAAATTACCTGTTTCAAGCAATGTACAACAAAAGAGCAATCCCTCTGCACAACAGAATCGCCCGGGCAATATACATCTGAATCAGTTGCACATTGTACTACTGAATTCAGCCACATGCCTGATGTTGCACATCACGCCCCACCCATGCAGTTATCAGACGAACTTCGTCAAATCTGCAAAGAAGTATATAACCTCTTTATCGCAACATTCCCATTGCTCGACAAGCCGGAGCCTTACAATCCCAACATCGAGAAAGATATTTTCTATGTATTCTGCATTGGTATGCGTGGAAATTTCGACATGTTGAAAAAATACTTCGCCATTATTAATGCAGATCCTTTCAAGAACGGCAGTATGGCAGATACTACCGGAGCATCGCATTACAAAGTGACTTTTCAAGAGTTATTTTCTTCCAACTGGCAAACAATATTCGATTGTGACGCCGAATACCACCAAGTTCTATGACCACCGCACCACTCTACACCCCGAAATACGGCATTTTTTTGCCCGTAGCAACGAAAACTCACAGCAAGCCTTCACCTCCTCACCCCCATCCCACTTTTTGTCGCACAGCTCCGCTATGGGTTTTCTTCTCCCCTACTATTTTATGCTGGGCTTGCCCAGGCCCCTTATCAAAAGGGGGAGCCTAATACCCCCTTCTACGAAGAGGTAGGTCCAAGGGCCATCAAGACTAGCAGCAAGCTGAATTAAATTTGTTGTATAAACCAAATAAAAAAGTATGAATAATAAAACAAGAAAACAGGTAGCCGATATGCAGGCGTCAACCGGTATTACTACCGCTGAAAGTAATGAATTTCAAAGACGTTGGGAAAACCAACGTTGGGATCGGGCAGAAAAAGAAGGCAACTATGACCGTAGCCGCGATCATCTCAATTTTGAAGTAGCAAAGGGTGGAAAAATCCGTCCTATAGACAAGAGCCAATCCGTAGGTGAAAAAATAGAAGCCAGATTAGCTGCCTGTGGTATAGTAAATCCTAATATAGGCAGAAAAGTTCCCAATATACGTATATGTGCTAAATTTATTTTTGGAGGTAACCGGGAACAAATGCATGAATTAGCCTTTGGTAAACAGAAAGTTGATCTCATCAAAGGAGCTGACAACTCCCACATTGTTCGTTGCAAAGAAATTGAGAAATGGGCCAAGACATTTATAAATTTGCTTGTGACAAATGGGGTGAAGAAAATATCGCTAGCTTTTATGTACATTTAGACGAGACAAATCCACATATTCATTGCTGTGTTTTACCCATCACTAAACAAAATAAATTGTCCTACAAACAGATATTTGCAGGGGAAACAAAATGGGAGTATCGCGATAAAATGCTTGTTCTACACAACGAACTTGCAGTGTATAACAAGAAATGGGGATTAGAGCGAGGAACCAATATTCATGAAACCGGAGCTCGTCACCGCTCGACAGAAGAATATAAAAGAGAATTAAGCGAGGAGTGTACAACACTCGAAAAGAAAATTGAGAAGTATCGTGAAATATTATCTGAAGTAAATCAAGATATTTACAGAGCTCGAATCAAGCAGAAAGGTTTAACTACAATGATTCGAAATATGGAAAAATCCAAAGAAAAATTGAGCAACAAAAAGAATGAACTCGAAGAGGCTATTACTAAAGGAAATGGAGATACATCCAAGCTTATTGTGGAGTTAGAAAAATTAAACAAAGACATATCTAAACTTAATGAAAAAGATTGAAGGCAAGAAGTCGAAACTGCAAACAGCGGTAGATGAACTCACCTCATTACAGGAACAAATTAATGAACTAAAAAACAAGAAAAAGAACTCAGAGAAGAGGGAAATAAAGCTATTGATAATATTCAGCTACAAATACAATATAGGCTTTCTAATGCCATACTTCCAGACATACTTCAAGAATTCAAATCTCAATTTCATCTTCTTAATTTCAAAACAATGGACCTCTTTGAAGACACATTGCTTAAAGATCTTTCAGAACGAGGCGAACAAATCATGCAATGTGCATTATTTCTCTTCGCCGGATACTTAGACCAAGCCAGCACATTTGCACAAAGCAGCGGTGGTGGTGGCGGAGGAAGCAACCTAAAATGGGGACGGGATGATGATGAAGATGACAGAGCATGGGCTCGTCGTTGTATGGCGATGGCTCATAAAATGATGAAAGCTCCACAAGGCAATAAAAAGAGCAAACGATAATCTGTAATCAATCAGTTCCTTGTTGTCTCTACAAGGATAAAAAAGAAACCGTCTTCAGATATGTTGCGGGCAGTAATTGATTAATCTGTATAGTGGTAATGCAAGGCCAAGATTTAGGTTATTTCAATTATATGTCCGCATCTATGTTGAATTGACATCTCATAGCACAATATTAAGCGATCATCTCTTAACTACAGGTACCCTCACGGATATGCCTCAACTAATAATTAAAGAGAGATATAAAGTAACGCTGCGTGCAATTGGTAAAGCGAATTACACATCAAAAGGAAATACAAAGTTGAGCTTTATGCGGAGACAACCTGTCACACTTGGCTGCTTTAATAACCAATTTCTATTTCATAGTTACACTGAATATAAAAAATCAGATTATTAGATTTTTCCGCTTTACAAAAAGACGGGGAGTTGCACTCTATCTTCGCACACAAAGATTATCAGCACAAAAATGAGCGTTTTTTTATTATAATAACTTGAAAAATACGCGATATTACCACAAAACCTTTTTGAAAAGAAAGTTTATAACACTAGTGGGCACTTTAAATTAAACATCGTTCTTTGAAATCTTTGATAATCGCATAGTTATGTATCTTTTTTGAGCGTGATGATTTGAATTGAAAAGTTGTTTTAGCTTTGCCCAAAAGCTCAAAACAATGAATCAAGGCAAATATATCTTCGCTCAACTTACAGATTTTCTTCCCCGTCGTGTCTTTGACCGTTTGGTAGAGAAGTACTTCGGGAATAAGAAAATCAGAACATTCACCTATTGGAATCAGATGCTGTGCATGATTTTCGGACAACTGACAGCCCGAGACAGTATGCGTGACCTTATGCTCAGCCTTGAGGCACACAAGAATAAGTACTATCACTTGGGACTCGGTTCAACAGTTACCCGTACCAATCTGGGGAAAGCAAACCGGAATCGGGATTATCGTATTTACGAAGAATTTGCTTATATCCTGATTGCAGAAGCTCGTAACTGCTACTACAAAACTGACTTTGAAGTGAAAGTTGACGGTAATGTTTATGCCTTTGATTCCTCCACCATAGACCTTTGTCTGAATGTTTTCTGGTGGGCGGAATTTTGAAAACACAAAGGAGGCATCAAACTTCATACCTTGTACGATGTAAAGACTTCCATACCGATAATCGTACTGATAACCAATGCCAAAGTACATGACGTAAACATGCTGGACAAGTTAAACTATGAAAAGGGAAGTTACTATATCATGGATAAAGGATATGTTGATTTTACCCGTTTACATAAACTTCACACCAGCGCTGCCTACTTCGTTACACGTGCAAAGGATTATATGAGATCCCGTAGAATGTATTCACGTGAAGTCGATAAAACAACCGGAATAAAATGCGACCAGATTGGAATGCTTGAAACGTATAAATCGCTCAAAGCATATCCGGACAAACTCCGGCGAGTTAAATACTACGATGAAGAACTGGACAAAGAATTTGTGTTCATTACCAACAACATGGAACTCACAGCAGAGGAAATTGCTTTGCTATACAAAAACCGTTGGCAGGTGGAACTATTTTTCAAATGGATAAAGCAACACCTGAGAATAAAATCTTTTTGGGGTACCACGATGAATGCAGTCAAGACACAAGTGTACTGTGCTATCATAGCATACTGTCTGGTTGCCATTGTCGCTTACAAATTGAAAGTTAACCGTCCAATCTACGAAATTCTACAAATCTTGAGCTTTTCTCTACTGGATAGAACACCTGTAAGAGAGATACTTACCGATTGCGATTACAAAAATGTCAAAGAACTAAATTATAAACAATTGAAAATCAGCTGGGACTAAGTACCCAGTAGTGATGAAAAATGATAAAAGAAACCTGTTTATAGAATATTGTAAAATTGTAAAGTCTTTTGGTTATCGTGTATTTATTTGTACCAATCCATTGTATGATTATGCTTATATAGTCAATGAGAACTATGAATTGAGCTATATGAATTGGGGGATTTTGGGTTTGGTGTGAGATTTTCAACTTCACATAAACCGTGTAAAGAATGCGGAACTGGCTTTGGGCTTAACAATGGTATAGATAGTTTCTCAAAAATAACAAAGCAAGACGTTGAAGGATGTTTTATTATAGCTCCCATATGGGCTACATGTTCACAAAGAGAAGCGGTAAAGAAATGGACATTTACAGAACGCATGAGAGATGACGAATTTTTCAGAGAAAATATCACGGAATTTTAATTTGATATTATGAATACAAAAGAATTAATAGCTCATATAGAAGATACAGGAATTATTACCAGTGGTCAATTATCCACATTGGTCAAACGTGCAAATGATGGAGATAAAGATGCTAAAAGCGTTTGTTTTAAAGAGTGTTCAGTGTTTGTTGATGATCTCTTGAAGGCTCATGAACTGAAAAAGTTAGGAAATGAAGCTAGAAAAAGAGATTCTTTGTTCGGATGGCGTGAGAAAAATGTACTGCAAGAGGATAATATAGAATTAAATCTATGCTACTTTAGAGAATCTACGCCTGTTTA
>Ga0192244_10439_pt1 | contig 16561 bp, 14 predicted proteins | sample Koala_Koa27_L3_FD_131234 | JGI IMG/M metagenome (GOLD analysis project Ga0192244, IMG submission 131234) | Enriched cells from koala feces incubated with labeled cellulose particles, San Francisco Zoo, California, United States - Koala_Koa2-7_L3 ... | reverse complement strand
GGGCAATTTGGTAATAAAATTTATAATGTATCCAAATGGCAAGGACGTTTGTTCTCGGACAATTCCAATTATCTTCGCTTCAAGAAGGGAGAAGAACCTTATCAGGTAAATCAGAATTCTGATACGCCACGTATAATTTATGGTGACAACGTAATTCATGGGATGCGGATCGTTTCCTTGAAAACGGTTCTTATTTCAGACTGAAAAATATTTCTATCGGATACAATCTTAAAAAGGAATGGTTGAAGAATTTGGGTATTGACAAACTTCGTTTATATGCTACCGGTAGTAATCTGCTCACTTTTACAGGCTATTCCGGGCTTGATCCTGATTTTATAAACACTAATATTTGGAATAGTGGAACGGATAGTTTTTCATATCCTAATACTCGTTCTGTTATGTTTGGCTTGGATTTGACCTTTTAACTTATAAATTAGTATACTGATATGAAGAAAATATATAGATTTTTATTTGCTGGTGTCTTGGCTTTGTGTGCTACTGGATGCAGCTCAAGTTTATTGGATATAGAAAATCCGAATGAAGTAACCAATACTACTTTTTGGAAATCGGCGGATGATGCAAAAGCTGGAGTAAATGCTTGTTACAGTTTCTGTCATCAGATGAAGGATGGAGTTCGTCTCCTTGGATAGAATTAGGTGACTGGACGCGTTTTCTTTATAATAATTATGATTTCTATGAGGGTAATAAGGTACATTGGGAGCATTTTTATGTAGGGATCTTTCGTTGTAATCAGGTTTTGGCTAATGTGCCTGCGATTGAAATGGATGAGGTTCAAAAGAACCAACTTTTAGCACAGGCTTCCTTTTTGCGTGCTCTGTGGTATTTTCAGATAAATCTTTTGTGGGAGAAAGGGACATTAGTTCTTGAACCTCAAAATGCTGATTACATACCTAAGGACGCTTCAGAACAGGAAATTTGGGATCAGATAGAAAAAGACCTTACGTTTGCAATGGAGAATTTGCCGGAGGCATGGGATGCGGCAGATTTAGGCAGAGCGACAAAAGGTGCTGCTAAAGCTTTGTTGGGCAAGGCTTATATGCAACAACATAAATATGATAGGGCCAAAGAACAGTTGCAATGGCTGATTGATAGGGAAGGCTCTTTGTATGGTTTGCTTGATAACCGTGAAGACAATTTTACCGATTTGAATGAAAATAATCAGGAGGGAATATTTGAAATTCAGTTTGATGATCAAAATAAGGGGGGCACAGGCAATGATGCCAGTATGGCCTTTGGTTTCCAGCGTACTCAGTTTTATGCACCCGGTGGCACTCATGGTACGGGTTGGGGCGATGGTAAAGCGCGTCGTTGGCTAGTAGATGAGTTCTTGAAAGAGAGAAGGGTTGATGGCAGAAATGACTTGCGTTTATACAATAGTATTCTTTATAAACATTTTGGAGATGATTTTCCTGATCAGTCAAAAAAATACTATGCCAATGAAGATGCGTCACAATGGTTTGATGAGTGGGGACAGGATACAGAGGATTGTTATATTCGCAAATACAATACTTCTTACTATCGTGAACGTGAAGACTATTTCGCACGTAATAATTATCGTATTATGCGGTATGCTGATGTTTTATTGAGTTATGCGGAGTGTTTGGTTGAAACTGGAACTTCGGCTTCTGATGCGGCTGTTTATGTTGATAAGGTAAGAGAACGTGCAGGGTTATCCAAACTGAAAGATAGTCGGTGGAAGGATTGTTTAAGTTCAAAGGAGGTCTTTATCAAACGTCTTCAGATGGAACGTGCTTTGGAACTTTGTTTCGAAGGCTGGCGTTGGGCGGATTTGAAGCGCTGGGGATTGCTTGATTCACAGGCTGGTATTGACGAGCTGAAAGCTCGTGACAAGGACTTCAACAATTTTGTGATTGGCAAACACAAACGTATGCCTATCCCTACATCGGAAGTTGAAATCAGTAAGATTGATGATGTTCCTCAACTAACTCAGAATCCTAATTATTAATAAAAAAGAAAGACTGTGTCGGAGTGTTTTTTCTTTTTATAATACTTCCGGCATAGTCTTTATTTAACTAGTATCATTTATGCTTGTCTGCAAAAAAATACTGATCTTCTGTGCTTTTGCTTGTTGCGGTACTTTATTCGCGCAAAACATACAGAATCCGGTGCTTCCCGGAGTAGCGGATGCCGGTGTGATGAAATATAATGGTAAGTATTATATAGGTGGAGTATTTACCAATGGGGATTTTTATGTTTCCGACGACTTGGTTCATTGGGGTAAACCTGTTCATGTCGTGACTATGGATAATGTCTGGAGTAAAGGAAGTGGTGCCGGTAATGAGCAGATTCACGCCAATGATATGTTTTGTTTGAATGGTGATTTTCACTTATATTGGTCTGTCAATTATTGGGGTAAGGATAAGCATGCTGTTCACATTGTACATGCTCAAAGTAAAAATGTGTTGGGGCCCTATATAGAGCCTGATAAAAAAACTTGGATGGATAATCGCATTGATCCTAAGGTTTTTAAAGATGATGACGGACAATTATATATGTATATGGTGCGTTTTACTGATGGAAATACTATTTGGGGACGTAAAATGAAGAATCCGGCGGAATTTGCCGGAGAACCAGTGTGCTTGTTTGCATCATTGCCGGATACATGGGAGACCATGGATAACAGAGTGGCAGAGGGACCTTGGGTGATGAAATACAGAGACCGATACTATTTGATGTATAATGCCAATCATACCTCTACTGAGTGGGGGAATTATCAATTGGGGGTTGCGGAGGCAGACTCACCTTTAAGTTTTCAAAATGGGAATAAATATAGCTATCCGGTAGTAAATTCTAATCAAATTCTACTGGAAGAGAATTATGTGGATCTTTTACGATATGGCATCACTTATGAGCCATTGTTTGATTATACAGAAAATAATCCTGGAGTCGGTTGGATGCTTCCGGTATATCAGGCTTCCGATTGGAAGAAAGGAGAATGTGGATTCTCATCTAAAGAGATAAAAGGATCTACCACTCGTCATTTAGGTACTTGGTGGACATCTCCTTCATTGTGGTTACGTAAATCTTTTTTTGTTGGCAAACAGGTGGGAAATTTAGCACTCAGGGTTGCTCATGACGGAGATACAAAAATATATTTGAATGGAACATTGATTTACGAAAAACAGGGACGGGATTATTGTATGGTAAACCTTGATGAAAAGCAACGAGAGCTTCTGAAAAAAGGAGAGAACTTGCTTGCTGTAGAAACAAATAAAGGGCGTGCCCAATTTTTTGATGTTTCTTTGTTTGATATGAGGAGTGAAACAGCGGATGATATTTTGATGACCCCGGGACAACCTAATATTTTAAGGGGGCCCAATGGATTTGAATGGTGGCTTATATATATGGCTAATAAAAATAATGAGTGTAGGGGGCAGTATATTAACCGTGTTCATTTCTTTAATAAAACATTATTTGTTGAAGGAATAACCGGTCCTTGTACAGATGGCTATCATCCGGAACCTTCTTTGCCCACTTTTTCAATGAAAGGGGAAACACCTTCTTTTGGAGTGCTGCAACAAGTGAAACCTTCTACAACTTATATGTTTGAAACAGCAGTCAAAACAGATGGAGATGCTGGTATCATTGCGTGGTGGAAAGATGTGGATAATAATGCTTATATCGGTTTCGATACAAAGAACCACAATTGGTATTTGCGTACCATTATTAATGGTAAAGAAAAGGAGGAATATTTCACTTTGCCTAAAGATTTTCGTTGGGGTGTTTATCATCATTTACGTATTGAACGTAATCAGGATTGTTTAAAAGTATGGTTGGATGAAATACCATCTCCTCAAAAACATCTGTTTACAAAGATTATTCCTGTGACGGAACCCGGTGTTCCCGGAGTATTTGATCGGACTAAAAAAGCTTTGTTCGAAGGGGTGACTTATACTATCGGATTTGATGATGACCGGATACAGTTAAAAGAACATTCAGAAATATTGAAAGGTGATTTTCTTGATCATTATGAATTTAGTTTTCAACTTTCAGGTTTGTCCGATTGTAAGATGTCAGGAAGCTATCCGGTTTATGTGGATAAAGATAACTATGTAAAAGCTCAATTTAATGGTATCACGCGTATGCTGGAAGTGGTAGTTGTAAAACAAGGACAACAGATACTTGATAAAAAATATCCGTTGGAACATTTACAAATGGTTTATCCTGATGTGAAGTATACTGATTTTGTCGAAAAATGTTATCGTTTTATATCGCCTTCATGGATAAATGCCCTTTACCTGAACCGTCATGAAGTAGGGAATAAGGCGGAGTTTGTAGACGATATGTTTAGTAAATTTACAATAGAATATTTGAATGAGGGAGAATGGTATCCATTGAATAACAGCGGGGCGACGGTGGCAGAGCATCCGGCTTATAATCGTTTGTCTTTTACTCCGATAAAAACGGAAGGTATTCGTTTTATTAATAAAGACGCTCAGGATTTGGAACGGCATATTTATAAGTTGGGAATTCAAGAACAATTAAAGGAATCTTATAATTTCCGTGCGGTGAGAAGGGGAAATAAGCTCTATCTTTTTGTTGACGGAAGAGAATTAGGGAGATTGGATATTCATTATCCTGCTTCTTGTGTAGGATTTTGTTCTGGAAATTATTCTCCGGTATATAAAGGAATATTGTATTATCATATAGGAAACTGACTAGTATTATGAAAAAAAAATTGATTTTTATTTGGTTATTGATGTTGGGGACATTGACTTCTTGTCAGTCATGTTCCTCAGAATATAAGAATGTGAATGAAATAATTGTGGAAGAGCTGGAAATACCTGTTCCACTGGGTGACCCGTTTATATTGTTGCACAATGGGACTTATTATGCTTATGGTACTCACTCGGATGAAGGAATAGAGGTTTATATCTCGGATAATTTAAAAACGTGGAAATATAAAGGGCTGGCTTTGAATAAGAAGGATTCATGGGCAGACCGTTGGTTTTGGGCACCGGAAGTATATGAAGTGAATGGTAAATTTTATATGTATTATTCGGCAGATGAGCATATTTGTGTAGCAGTGGCAGATTCCCCTGTAGGACCATTTATACAAAATAAGCAAGAACCTATGATTGTTGAGGAGAAATGTATTGATAATTCTTTTTTCATGGATGATGACGGTACTCCTTATTTGTCATTTGTCCGTTTTAATGATGGGAATAATGTATGGATAGCCGAGTTGGAAAAAGATTTGATAACCCTTAAGAAAGAAACGATGCGCCCTTGTATTCATGTTTCACAGGCTTGGGAGGAAGTGTGGCCTCGAGTCAATGAAGGTTCTTATATTCTCAAACACAATGGAATTTATTATATGACTTATTCTGCGAATAGTTATGAAAGTCCATTCTATGGTGTAGGTTGTGCTACAGCTACCGATATAATGGGGGAATGGGCTAAATACGACGAAAATCCATTATTGCAAAATCCTGGTGGGTTGGTAGGTGTAGGGCATAGCGCCATGTTCACTGATAAAGAGGGAAAACTTCGTATTGTATTCCATGCCCACAAAGATAAAAGTAATATTCATCCGCGTGCTATGTATATTGGTACGGTAAATTTTGAGAATGTGAATGGAACAGACCGTATGAGAATCAGTAAAGAATATATAACTCCTAAATTACTGCAATGAGAAAAAATTTGATCCTGTCTATCTGCTTTTGTTTGGTGTCTTGCTCATCATCGTCTGCGCAAGAAGAAATGCCTGATGGTGATAAAACCAGCTATTACCGGAATCCGGTGATAGATTATAGTCTGCCCGATCCTACTATTATAGAAGGTGGTGATGGTTATTATTATTTGTATGCAACCGAAGATATTCGTAATTTGCCGATCCATCGTTCCAAGGATTTGATTAATTGGGAATGGGTAGGTACAGCATTCACGGATCGAACGCGTCCTGATTTTGAACCGGGTGGAGGCTTATGGGCTCCGGATATTAATAAGATAGGTGATACGTATGTACTTTATTATTCTATGTCTAAATGGGGAGGTGAGTGGACCTGTGGTATCGGTTGCGCTACGGCAGACAAACTTTCGGGGCCATTTAAAGACCATGGTCTGATGTTTCGGAGTAACGAGATTAATGTACAGAATTCTATTGACCCTTTCTATATAGAAGATGCCGGAAAGAAATTTTTGTTTTGGGGCAGCTTTCGGGGCATTTATGGCATTGAATTAAGTGAGGACGGTCTTTCAGTAAAACAAGGGGAGAAGCCTCGGCAGGTGGCTGGTACAGCTTATGAAGGAACTTATATTCATAAAAAAGAAGGTTTTTACTATTTTTTTGCTTCCATAGGGACTTGCTGTGAAGGATTGAATAGCACTTACACTACTGTAGTTGCTCGTTCAGAAAATTTGTTTGGACCTTATGTTGATAAGAACGGGAGGACAATGATGGATAACCAACATGAAGTGTTGATTCATAAGAATAGTTCGTTTGTGGGAACAGGACACAATTCGGAGATTGTGACTGATAAAGTGGGTAATGATTGGGTATTTTATCATGCAGTGGCCACAAAGCATCCTGAAGGGCGTGTTTTGATGATGGATAAAATAAGTTGGAAAGACGGATGGCCTGTGGTAGCTACGGATTCTCCCTCATTGAAATCGGAAAAACCTGTATTGTAATTAATAAATACATAAAAATATGAATTGGAAAAACTTTGTATGTAGTGTGGTGTGTCTGGCAGGAATGACTTGTGCGGAAGCTGTGAACTATACACCGGAAAATGTTTCGGCTTCCATTGCTTTGAAAGTGCCTGGTAATGATGCGAAGCGGTATCCGCTGACTTTGCAGCAATTGGATAATAGTAATTTTGAATATCAGTGGGTGGCGGCCGATAAATTACCTGTGGTGATTTATCAGAATGTTGAAGAAAAAGACGGCAACCAGCGTATTGTCATTTTTATGACTGCATTGGATGATGTTTATTTCAATTTTGGTGAGCAGGTAATGACTGGTTGTCATCATGATGATTGTTTGTTTTATATGCCTGGATTTTGGTATCGTCGTAACTTGCGTTCTCCTCAAGAAGCGCCGTCTTTTCATACCTCGGATAGCTGGTTGGTTCGTGAAGACCGTTTAAGTACTCCCTTGACTGCTATTTTTGATGAAAAGAATAGGAAAACATATTCTGTTATCCGGCTGGATAATATGGCTTCGGATGCTTTGACTACCCATAAGGAAGGGGAAGTGATATTGTCTGGTAAAACCTCTATAGGTTATACAGGATTTGAAAACCTCTCGGGTATCGCTTCTTTGTCTTTTGGGTTTCCTTACAAGGAAGCTCCTAAAACTTATATTCGTAAATTGACATTGGCTCCTTCGGTTGAGGTCTATCAATTATTACGTAAAGGTGAGAGTCTTTCTCTGACTTGGGAATTACATGAGTCGGAAATTGCTGATTTTTCAGAATGTGTGCAGCATATTTGGGAATATTCTTATGATACAAACTGTCCTCAAATTGTAAATACACCTTATTCTCCTGAGAAAATGAAGGAAGTGATGAGTAATTTCTTCGTGGAAAGCTTTGTCGGAAATACTCCTACTCATTATTATTCGGGGGTGGAATTGCGTACGGCTACTTGTGACCAAACGGATGTTGCCGAAGTGGGTTTTGTGGGACGTACTTTGTTGAATGCTTTTAATGCATTGGAATATGGAGAACAGCAGCGTCGTACGGATTTGGTGACGAATGCTTATAAAATTTTTGATTCTTATTTGCAGAATGGATTTTCGGAAACGGGTTTCTTTAATGAAGTAGTACATTATAGGCGTAATTTTGTAGAGTCTGTTCATAGTATCCGCCGTCAGTCTGAAGGGGTATATGCCCTGCTTCATTTTTTGAATTACGAAAGACTGCAAGGTCGTAAACATCCTGAGTGGGAAAAGCGTATAAAAAGTATGTTGGATATGTTTCTGCATTTACAAAATAAGGACGGTAGTTTTCCTCGTAAGTTTAAAGATGACTTTTCTATTGTAGACAAGAGTGGGGGAAGTACCCCTTCGGCAACTTTGCCATTGGTTATGGGATATAAATATTTTAAGGATAAACGGTATTTGGCAAGTGCAAAACATACGGTGGAGTATTTGGAAAAGGAATTGATTTCGAAGTCCGATTATTTTTCTTCTACTTTGGATGCTAATTGCGAGGATAAAGAGGCATCTTTGTATGCGTCAACTGCCGCTTACTATCTGGCTTTAGCTACAAAAGGAGCTGAACGAGCCCATTATGCTGGGTTGGCGAGGAAGGCAGCTTATTTTGCATTGTCATGGTACTATACATGGGATGTCCCTTTTGCCCCCGGTCAGATGTTGGGTGATTTAGGGTTGAAAACTAGAGGCTGGGGAAATGTTTCTGTAGAAAATAACCATATTGATGTCTTTATCTTTGATTTCGCTGACGTATTGAACTGGTTGGCAAAAGAATATAATGAAAAGCGTTTTTCGGATTTTTCTCAGGTAATCAGTACATCAATGCGTCAGTTGTTACCCTATGAAGGGCATCGATGTGGTATTGCCAAAACAGGATATTATCCGGAGGTTGTCCAGCATACTAACTGGGACTACGGTAAGAATGGTAAAGGCTATTATAATGATATTTTTGCTCCGGGATGGACAGTGGCTTCATTGTGGGAATTATTTTCTCCGGGACGTGCCGAGAAGTTCTTGAAAAAATAGTTTGAAAATTGATAATTTATTATGATGTTAAGTGATTAGCATTTCATTTAAAACTTGATTTTCTTTTCTTTTGTAGGGAAAGGTATGTCCTTTTTCAGAAAATCAGCTTTCTCTTTAAGGAAGGATACCTGAAGTATATTAAAAAGCCGGGGATTGTCTTTACAGATGTTCCCGGCATAATTTTTTACCGTCACTGGCATTATTGTTCTGACTTTACATCTCTTATTGAGTAAAACAAGTAAAAGAAAGAATTTCTCTATGTTAAGATAACAGTTTACTTTAAATTCTTATCTTATTGACAGATTGATTTGAAAGACAAACGCTTATAGAAGTTTTAAAAAGTTTCGGGTAACGATTTGGAGATTGTGCTAATTTCAGTATTTTACAGTCTCTTATTTATGGAACAACCCTCTTAGGATACAAAGATACGGATATTTTTTGAATCAGCAAATATTTTTATTCATAGAGAAAAAAGGCTTCTTCTTATGGAGCATGTTTCAACAGATAAGAACAAGAATATGATACAAAATATTTGCAATAAAAATGAAGGTGTGTCATATACGCGATGCTCCTTTTTTTTCGTTGACTATAAAAATCGGCTCATTTTTTTAAGCTGCGATATTTTGAGGATTTCTTTGATTTATGTGTTCGCAACATCTAAATATAGCTACTGTAAGCTCATAAAACAGTCTAATCAGTCAATCCATACCTTCTTTAGCCATTTTTGCACACATCTTTTTTATATTGAAGGCAATGGCAAAGAAGGCAAAGTCCATGAAGATCTTATCCTTTCCAAAATGGCGGAAACGTTTGTAGTTCATATTGTATTTCATTTGTTCAAACACAGCTTCCGGTTCTATGCATCTCTGTCCTCTGTGTTTCAGTCCTTCCTTGGAACACAGCAGCTCTTTGGCTTTCTGCCTGTATCTTCTGAGTCTGTGATTCTGTTCTATCGTCCTGTTCCCCTTTGCCTTAAAATATCGGCATCTTAGGACAGCCTTCACACCTGACAGTTCTGTACCGTGCATTTTCGTTGACATATCCGGATGCGGTTTTCACATTCCTGGTGCCTATCCTCCGCATCCTTTGCCCCATAGGGCAGATACAAAAGTCATGTTCTTCATTGTAGTAGAAGTTTTCCGCCTTGAACGGGTCCGGTTTGAACCTCGACCGCTGTTCCATGTGGAAGTAGTTGTACTTGACGCCATAGCACATAATCTTGCAAAAGTAGCCTCTTAGGAGGTTTATGGCAACGAAAAAACAGTTTGAAAGGATAAAATCTTCAAAAGCAAGCTTATAAATTCTTCTTTTGAGAACAATACAAATGACTTCAATCTGAAATAAAACAAAAAAAGACCATCTCAAGTTTATTTTGAGACAGCCTCTTCATGAGTGGTGGCACCAGTTGTAAGCGCTCAATTTAGGGCATACCCCTTCGAAAGGGCACTTTTCAGTGCCCTAAACTGAGTTTTGTTAAAAAATTAGTTTTGAATTTAACATTGGCTTGTAGCCAAAGTGATTTTGTCAGGAACCATGTTAACATAATCCCTGCACCCGTTAAAGATATTTTTGAAAAAAGTTCCGATGAAGTTCCAGATAGAACTGCCATGAAGCTTTACCGTTCCTATCACACTGTGATAAGTTGCCGCCATCTCAGCACCGGCATCACTACCATAATGAAGTGAATTGTTGCGTTGAGTGGTCAGCTTTCGAATGGTTCGCTCAGCCAGGTTGTTGTCTATCGGTAATTCACCATCATCCAAGTAAGCAAAGATCTCTTTCCAGAACCGGTTCAGATAATTGAGAGCTTCTTTATAATACTGACTTCTAAATTCTGAATCCTTTGTCAGTTCACTATCTAACAAGCTGCGCAACTCTATCAGAAGTTCCTTCGTTGCCAGGCTTTGCCTTTCTCGGAACCTTTCCTTGGGAGTTAATCCGGCATCATCGTATTTACGCTCCCTCATAAAGAACTCCTTTAAAATTTCGGAAAAGCGTTCTGCATTCGGTTCACACCACCCTGATTGGAAGCCTTGACAAACTTGTTCTTGGCATGTGACATACAAACTTGGTGTACAGTATCTTTAAACCGGCCTGATTTCAGCTCATTGCCGATAAATACATAAGCATTGTATCCGTCGGACATAATACTCTTCAATTCTGCATCGCCCAAAAAGTCTGTAAGTACATCACGACCACGCGAGCCATTCTCATAGAAGAAAATGGCTGTTTTCCGAGCCTTGTTGACCAGAACCCAAATGTAGCACTTCTTATAGTGATCGTATTTGCGCACTTTACACCAGGTCTCATCGCAGTTCACAATCGAATCTTTTTCCAAAGCTATAGACTTCAATACACAAACCAGTTCGTCCAGGTATGTCTTACCTTTCTTAAGCCAGTTGCGCAACGTGTTTTTAGAAATGGTCATGCCCATATCTGTCAGCCATTGGTGAAGAAGACCAAAAGTCACATTCTTTACATAAACTTCATAGGCAATAGCCTGCAGAAATTCAGGAGAAGCCTTAGTGCCTTCAATATTGGTTACTACCTCAGGATGACCCTCGGAAGGGAAATAGCCCCACTTCGGCTTTTTACCAGGCTCTGCATAATGAACCATCTCAAAACATTCTTCCGTAAGGAAAGTACGGAAACTGAACACCCGTACCATTCTCCTTTCAATGATCCGACCGGGAACCTTTGTCAAATCGGAAGGATGCTCTGTCGCCTCTCCGGCTACCCCCATCGTTTTATAACCGTCAGGGCGATTGGACAAGTCACGGTCTTTCCCGGAAGGCTCTTTTAACTCTTGGGATGGAACATGACCAACCGAATCCGTGCGAAGCGTATCATCGGTTCCATCATAATCATCCTTCTCCTTCCGGCGGTCTGAATCACTTGTTTTAGCTTTAGATTGTATCTTTTGACGTCTATCACCAAAACGTTCCTGATTGGCATAATCAAGTTTTTCTTGAAGTGATTTTATCTTACGTTCAGCCGATTTGCGAAGTTTATGCTCTTCTGACAACCGATTCTCAAGGGCAGCATGTTTCGATTGCATGGATGACATCTGATCCTTCAGTTCTTTCATCTGAGCCATAAAATCCTCTAAAACAAGCTTCATGGCATCACCTGTCAACCTGAGATCCTGATTTTGCTCAGCAAGGTATTGTATGTATCGGTCTTTCTGATCCTCTGCCATACCTGCACTATAATTTATAGGGTTGCGTGAGTAGGTTTCCCGACTCAACAACTCTCGTTTTGTTTTAATTATATCTTGCAGATCGATCATACTTAAACCTTTGACTTACAGCATTAAAGGTAATAAAATAATCGCAAAACCGCAAGTGAATAAATAGATTGATTATCTGATTTTCAATGTTTTAACTATAGGATTCTCAAGAATCAAAACCACGTCCTTTCAGGCAATCCGATAAACAGTATCTGCCCCATTTCGCTCTACTTTCATGAACTGATAGCCTGCCACAAACTTCTTTTCGAACAGACTATATGAACGATTATCAAATGAAAACATACGGACTATTCTTCGATTGCGCGACATGACTATAAAGACATCCCCATCTCTGGGTTCCCGGTGAAGCCGTTCACGAATGATAGACAACACACGGCTGTGCTTACAACGCATATCGGTGAAATCACGGACATAATAAAAATGATTCAGACCGGTAACACTCAGCATAACCCCTCCAGTTTCTCTACCATACGAACCAAATCCTGATAGCTTAAATTCTTTTGGGACAAATGTAATCCATTGCTGATACGAATCTCAACCCAAATACGAACAGGGTGATCAGTTCTGCCTGGTGATACCGGTTGAGGTTGATCAATGGCACCGGATTGTTCCTCATGACCGATTACAGGAGCACCATCAACCTGGACTTCAACTACTTTTTTCCGGGTATCCCTGTACCATTTCTGAAAGATGTTATAAGGAACTTTGTTCTTAACACAAAACGATTGGAGAGATTCTCCATGAGGCAAAGCCTCAGTCTGGTATTGAAAGTAAAACCTTTCAAGATCTTCACTGCTATACATAAATTCTAAAATTTTTGTTCGCAGCGAAGATAGAGCTTTAAATTATGAGCCAATTTTTGACTGCTTACGCACCAGTTTTATTTCTGCCGATAAATTGATTTCTAGAAATCCGGTATAGTGGTTTGCCACTGCTATAGCGTATAAATTGTTTTGCCGATATTTTATCGGCAGACAGTTTGTATAGCCTGTGGTATATTTTTTTAGAACTTTCTGAATGTGAGGCGTGCATAATCAGATTTCAGAATTAGTTTCTTGCCTGTTGCTTTTTCCACCTTAAGATGATTAATAGCTTGATTAAGTCCGAAAAGTTTCAATTCATTCAGTGTCGTTAGTTTTTCTTCATCTCCCCGGTGGCGGAATTCACTCATGGTTACCTCTCATCTCCTTTATAAGAGAAACGTCCGATATGAGTGCCTCCATTTCCACCTTTGGCACTGATTTCCACCAAATGTAACTGGATACTATAATAAATGCGGTTACATTCTTCTATTTTTCCATTAGTATATTCTATAGTTGTAGGTCTCGGCAAGTGCGCGGTGAGCTTCGTCAATCACTATCAGGTCTGACCTGTCATTTTCCACATCCTCCCAATGGTGTGACAGCCATTGGAAGGAACAGACCAATCCCTCCTCTTTCCGTATGCCGTACCGCACCACCGTATCTTCTATCTGTTCTACCAGTTCACGACGGTGGGTGGCAATCCACACACTTTGCCTTTGCCGTTCTTGCAAATGCTCATGAATGACCGACGCGAGCGAATGGAGCTTGCCTATACCTGTTGGCATTTGTACCATCATGTTTTTATTCAACCTCCACATCAGACACGCATAGCCTGATGCTCTGTTGGTAAGGGCAGAGAATGTTGGAATAAGACTTCATTGGATATTGTCATCAGCGTCATCCTTTGAATCCACTGGAACATTCCACGGCACATCCAAGAAACGGTGTCTTAAAGGAAGGTTACTTTCATTGTCCACGCAGAAATTTTCTATATCATAAAGTGAGTTCGTCTCAAATTCCATCAAGTCCTTTATCCGCTTGTCAATGTACCCATTGTTTATCTTGAAACGCTCTACGGCCAAGTCAAACTGTACCGTGTCGTTCTTGAGATCGCCGTCCACATAATACATCTTGGACATCATGTCCTTGTATGCCTTGCCTTCCCTGTGGACTTCTATCGTACTTCTGTACGATTTTAATGCCATCTCCATGGAGTATAAGGCTTGATGTTCTGCCATTCAATCCAAGGCTTCAAGCGAGGTTAGCGTAGTTTTTATTGGGCTCCATCTTCACTGGACGTGTGCAAAGCGTCAACCTTTCATGAGGTTAATTCTATTTCAAACACACCTTGAAATACAACCCAACCGACCAATACCGTCCGTCATACAGTGAAGCCGTCACATTAATCCGATCTTTCCAAACAGCATAGTTTCCGCCTACGTTGAAAACATCGTCATAATATTCTCCCATTAGGTTCAAACCGTTCAGTGCCTTACTCCAAAATCCTTCATTGGGACGGTTAAAACGGTAATTCACGCCGACTGTAACGCCATGTTCATTATCGAAGTCTAATCCGTCAAACTGAATGACGGAGGCATGTATACCCAATGTTCCCCATTGTCGGATGGTGAAATGCTTGGTAGCAGCAAGGTAAAAACGGGTCAGATGATTGGTATTCTCTCCGACATCATCAAATGTAATATTTCCACCACCGTGATCAGAATGACTGCCCGGATCATTAACTCCCAATACTATCTGAGGTGTCCACTGTTTCCACCAGCCTTCTTTCCATAATCGCAATCGGCCATGAAAAGAACGGTCTTGATTCACGAACTTGCTCCATGTTTGTTGCGGCCAACCAGAACTACCTATCAAACCTTTTACCAATGTACAGGTATAGGCAACTTCCAACCAAGGAAAAATGGTGATGTTTAGGTAGTAATTATAGGTGTAAGGATTATACTCTTCATGAGAATTCCAATAGTCACTCCTATAAATATTGTGATCTATCATACTTCCACCTACCATGAAGGTTTTATCTTTCTGCATCTCAGCGGTGGGCGCATATAGAAGTCCTGTCGTCCCATACATCGTCTGTGCATTTATTCTGCTCCCATTTGTCAGAAGTATGATGAACAATACGATGTTTATTACTGATGAACAGGACTCCTTTGTATGGTCAATTTTAATTTTGTAGATTGCATTTAGAGTAAATGCACATTTACTAATAGATTTCATTAAAGGAGAGGTATTTATGTTAATACTCAATTTAGAGCGTACCCTTTTTATAAGGCATCAGAATGGATGCCTCACAAAAAATTGCTATTAAATTTGATTGTTTTTTAACTATTGGCATACTGCCAAGTCTATATTTTGTGGTGTCAGACTCAAAAAATCTCTGCAACCGTTAAAAATTCCGGTAAAAAATTTACCAAGATAACCCCATGCGGACCTGCCTTGCAGCTTCACCGTGCTGATTATGCTATGGTATACGGCGGCAATCTCCGCTCCCTCGTCACTTCCGAAGTGCAGGGAGTTCTTCCGTTTGGTGGTAAAGGGACGCACCGCCCGTTCCGCCAGATTGTTCGAGATCGGATAACGGCCGTCCTTTATATAAGTGAAGGCCTCATTCCAAAACTTGTGAAGATAATTCAGGGCCTCCCGCATATAACAACTTTTGTGCTCCTCCTCACTTTTCAACTCCTGCAGCAGGTTTGCCCGCAGGTTTATCATCGCCTCCAGGGTCGGCAACCCCTGCCGTCGTCGGGTACGTTCCCCGTCGGTGATCATCTCCCTGTCATACTCCCTTTCAAAACGGAAGAGACGGTTTATATTGTCAAGGAACACATCCGCCCTCTTGTCGCCACCTTCCATCCGGGCTTTCACGAACTTCGCCCTCACGTGCGCCAGACAGACCTGATGGTCCGTATCCTTATACCTGTGGGTTTTCAGCCCGTCACCGATAAAGACATAAGCGTTATAACCGTCCGACATGAGGGCCTTCAACTCGGCATCACCTAAAAAGTTCGTCAGCACGTCACGGCCACGGGAACCGTCCTCGTAGAAGAAGATCACCACACGTTCCGCCTTGTTCACCAGGACCCACATGTAGCATTTCTTGTAACGGTCATATTTACGGACCTTGCACCAGGTCTCGTCACAATTGACCACGGCATCCTTCTCCAGTGCGATCCTCTTCAGTTCCACCACCATACGGTCGAGGTATTTCCTGCCTTTCTTCAGCCAGTTGCGCAAGGTGTTCTCCGATACGGTCATTCCCATACCCCCAAGCCATTGGTGCAGCAGGCCGAAGGTCACGTTCTTCACGTATACCTCATAGGCGATGGCCTGCAGGAACCCAGGAGTTATCCTGGTACCGTCAAACCGAGTTACCGCCTGCGGGTGTCCTTCCTTGGGGAAATACCCCCAGCGCGGCTTGCGGCCCTTCTCCACGTACTGCACCATCTCGAACTGTTCCTCCACAAGGCAGATGTCGAGACGGAAGGTCTTCACCATCTTGCGGTCAAGGATACGCCCGGGAACCTTGGAGAGATCCGACAAGTGCCTGACAGGAGTTCCGTTCACGCCCATGGTACGATAGGTTTTCGGACGGTTGCAGAGATCCCCCGGATTCGGAGAGGAGGGGTGGGACTCCTGTGTTTCCGACTCCGCAACGGAACGGGTATCCAACGATTCGTCCGTACCATCAAAGCCATCTTTCTCCTTCTCACGGTCAACCGGATCATCATCCGAACCGGAAGCATCCTTCTTTACAGACTG
>Ga0192244_10438_pt1 | contig 16603 bp, 10 predicted proteins | sample Koala_Koa27_L3_FD_131234 | JGI IMG/M metagenome (GOLD analysis project Ga0192244, IMG submission 131234) | Enriched cells from koala feces incubated with labeled cellulose particles, San Francisco Zoo, California, United States - Koala_Koa2-7_L3 ... | reverse complement strand
TGTCAACGCTGAATGACGAGTCGAGGTAGAGTTGTTCGCTGATGATGAGATGCTCCATCTGTTCATACAGTTCTTTGCCGTAACGCTCATCGCAGGTTTCGGCATCCGTTTCGGCACTCGTTTCTGATTCCGGCTCCATCTCATCCATTGCCGTTTCTTCTGCTGTCGCTATGTCAAGAGGCGGTTCTTCCTGCGGTGCTTGTAGGGATTTCAAGTTATCAGTTAATGCACGGATAATAAACCTTTTACATAATCGGTGCAATATTGGCACATCAAGATGCAATATTGGCACATCAAATCTTTTGTATTGTCACAACCTTTCTTTAGCTTTGAGGCATACAAACAATTTAAAAATAACTGATTATGCCATTCTGGAAAAAAGTATTTAATAAGAAAGACGCGGTTTACTATCCCCAAGCCATCGTGCAGGGCAAACCGGTAGAAACGGAAGTTATCGCCCGAGACCTAGCGAGAATCTCCACAGTCGGCAACTCCGATGTCCAAGCCGTATTGGGCGACCTCGCAGGCGTAATGCACACCCGCATGGCACAAGGCAAAAGCGTCCATATCAAGGGCTTGGGCTACTTCCGCTATGTGCTGAACACGCAGGGTGTGAAAGACCTAGAGGACTTCAACTTCGACAAGCAGGTGAAAGCCGTCCGCATCGAGTTCATCCCCGAACGCAGCAAACTGAGCAACGGCATGTACACCCGTGTCCTCGTGGATAGCGACGCACTGGAATGGATTGAGCTCTCGCCCGACACCGAAGACACAATCCCCGGCGGCCCCGACAACGATGGCGATTGGTAAAACCCGCTGGGATAACCCCAGCGCAAACCTGATTAGAACAGTTCCGGTTTCCGCAAGGCAGCACTTCCCGGAAACCATCCCCTCAAGCAAAACCATGCGGCGCAAACCGCAGGCCATTAGAACCTTGCAGATTTAACATCTTAAAAACATGTACTGTTATGATTAGAAAAGCATTCAAAGTAGGTGACACTATCACCATCCGCCGTACCTCACACGCCGGTACGGGTTATCGCTACGCACTGGTCCGCCTCAGTGGAGGAGTTGCCTTGATAGACGAAACCATAGAATCCGAAACCGAAGGCAAGCCCGGCAGCATGGCCGTGCAGTCCTTTACTTTCCAGTTCCTGCACCCGGGACAGGCTGAAATACAATTTGCCTATTACCGTGACGTAAAGGAAGTACTCTATGAAGATGTGTTCCCCTACACCGTGGTCACTGCCGAAGCCGCCGCAGCCGATGCCCTGAAAGTGGGTGGATGGGACGAATACGAACCGCTGACCGAGGAGGAAAAAACAATCTTCCAAACCTGCATGACGCTGAAAGGCGTGGACTACATCCCCTTGCTGGTAGCTAAGCAACTGGTGGCAGGATACAACTATTGCTACTTCTGCATGACCCGCAGCGTCACTCTTGAACCCAAGTTCGGCTTTGCCAAAGTAACCATCTATGCCCCGGTGAAAGGCGAACCGATGCTAGAAAGTATTGTGGAGTTCTAATGTCATCACCGGCGGTTTTACAACCGCCGGTGGCATTATTTTAAATATTATACCCGTTTGCAGAATTGATTTACCAAATACAGAGTCAAAAAAGTAAGTTAAGTTACTTGCCCGATTTACTTAAGTTAAAGTGCCAAGTAACTTAACTTACTTGCCCAATGCACTTAAGTTACTTTGAGAATTAGACATCAATTTGTTTGCTTATTTACCTTTTAAAAGAGGGGGGGGGGAGTAAAAAAACGAATCCCTGAAATACAATGTATTTCAGGGATTTGCTGCATTTCTTAGAGTTTTGTTAGTGGTATCACCAGGAATCGAACCGGGGACACAAGGATTTTCAGTCCTTTGCTCTACCAACTGAGCTATGATACCGTTATTTCTCTTTTGCGATGGCAAAGGTAGGCATATTTTTTGAACCTGCAAAATTTTTGCAAATTTTCTGCAAAAAACTTTTGCGATTAAAATATTTGCTTTACCTTTGCACTCGCAAAACAAAAGCGGAATGTAGCGCAGTTGGTAGCGCACTACGTTCGGGACGTAGGGGTCGGGCGTTCGAGTCGCCTCATTCCGACTTTAAGCAAGTAAAGCCACTGATATTCAGTGGCTTTATTCTTTTTAAAGAACTATACCGGGACAAATACGGGACATCAAAATCCTTAAAACCACATACCAATTCATCATTACCCAATGGAAAGAGTTCTATATTTTCTCAGAATCCGATCTGCAACATCGCCCAAATCTCATTTACCGAAGCACTCCTCTCATAATTAAAATGCACATAGTTCAGCATAACACGAGTCTTTGCTGTGATATGATAAGCCCCTCCCACCGTATAGATCATTTCAGAATCAGACACCGCCGTATCTGCCTCATAGCGCTCCAGCTTGGCAACCAAAGCCAATCGGGAAGGGATAGCAAACCAATCTCCTAAAGCATAGAATCCCCGGCGGTTAACCGTATCGTCCTCTCCCCATAAATATTCCCCACGACAAGTCAATCGTTTATTTTGATAACAGGCGCTCAGTGCCACACGGTTTCGCTTGATATTTGTATTATAATTCGTTTCCACACCATCAGGACCTACACTGGTATAATTATAATTCAGTTTTCCCACATAAGCAGAAGTACCCACCTTTAGCCCTTTAATGGGCTGGAATGTAAGCCATGCCGCAAAGTCCTTCGCATCATTATTATCTTTCATACTGAGTCCGGAACCATTATACACTCCCAACCGATATTCCATAAAATAATCGTCAAACGAGGTCTTAAATAGCTCTCCGCCAACTTGCAAACCGATATCACGACCTCCCTGATTGCCACAAATATCCCCATTGAAACCCGCCAAACGCTCTATAACACGGCTGAAATTTACCGTTTCATAAACAGAAGGAGACATCTGATTCTCTAAAGTGAAACAGGTCTTCATCTGCCTCACCTTGACCTGGAAGAAAGAATAAGGTTTATAACAAGCGTATAATTCCAATAACTGCGAGGTAAACAACTCATATTGGACCATCCACGAGAACTGATCCGTGACATCACCAGACAGAATCAGCATTCCCAACCGTCCAAAGAGCTGATTGTCCGCCTGCCTCACATTCAAGTCCTTCTTGTCAGTATAACTATACCCGAACTGCCCGTAAGCAGTCAATTTCACATGTTTACTCAGGAAACCATTCACTTGCCCCAAAACCGGCTGTTCTTCTTTCTTTTCTTGCGAATGCACCATCTGCGGCAAAACAAAGAACAGCATCAAAATTACAAATAATAAGCGTGTGTTTTTCATTTTATGCTTTCATTTATCAAGAACATACAACATTCTGAAAGTCAACAAGCCGCTAAGATATACAAAAAGTTTAATTATCACCCATTATCCATTCTTTTTTATAAGAGGATACGCCTTTTCGTGCAAAGCAGACATATATTTCCTCTTTTTATGCACAAGTGACATGCATCTTCACCTTCTCATCCCAACCAAACATACACATCCCCGCCTGGGCTGCACTCCCCTCGCGCAATTTCAAGACCTTTACCAGTGAATTTCCACTTTTCTTGTCCGTCTCAATATCAATTACCGCCGATGCCTTCCTGGTCAATTCCGATCCCAAGTGCCCGCGCACCTTCTCCGGCAATCCGGCGGTGTGGACAATGGAGATCAGCACCATCTGATACTTCTCCGCCAGCCCCTGCGCCCACTCCACAATGCGGACAGCCTCGTCCTCATCATTGGCAGAACCGATTAAATCTGCCAGCCCGTCAATCACCATGCAATAAATCCCGTTGTATTTTCCGGCGGCATATTCCAAGGATTTCTCTATAAATGCCTGACGTTCACTGCGCGGCATGCGGCAAAGATTCATCACCTGCAAATAGTCCGGCTGACGGGCAACCCCGGCACGTGCCAAGACGCGTTTCAAGTTATCAAATGATTGGTGGTCGGACTGCTCCGTATCAAAGAGCAACACCGCCTTTCGCTCTACATTGGGAGAGACCTGAATGCCCAAGGTATCTATACTCTCCTCCAGCACCGTATGCAATGTACCCGAGACGATAGCGCCGGCATAGTTACTTTTCCCCGTTCCGGGACCACCCGTGATGCAGACCAGTCCACCGGCGGAAGCCACACTCTGAAATCCCATGCTCAGAACACGATACGGCTGGGCAGGAGGAACGTCCAGACGAATCAGATAGGTCTCTTGAGCTTCCTCCACCGCAGACTTGCACTCATCTACCCAGGCACGAAACTGCAAAGTGATCTCCTCAAAAGAAAGCCCTCTTACCAATTCCTTTTTCACATAATCGGATATATCTTTCTCCGTCTTACTACCCTCCAAAGGCAACACGATGCGATGCAGCGAGTGAAGTTTCCACAGCTTCTCACTAGCGCGAGTCCCGTTTCATCAGTGTCATAGAGTACAATTACTTTCTGGAAACGCTCTCTCAGTCCTGTCAAAAGAGACTCATCCAGTGTGGCGGTCTCACTGTTCAGGCAGAAGGCGGGAATGCCTAGAGACGACACGGTGAGCACATCCTTTTCTCCTCCGGTCAGCACCACCGCCTCTCCTGTTGGCGGCAGGCGGTCGTAGCCGAAAAGTTGTCCGTCCACCTTCTTGGGATACATAAAACGATTGCGCGACGAATAAGGAGAATAGAGTTTCTGCGTACACTCCTCGCCCGAGTGAAAACGATAGGAAAAGACGGGCAAATCAGCAGTAGCAACCAGCCGGGCTCCATTGGCAAATTCCACATCGGACACGGCAGTGACACGGTAGCGGGCTAACACATCGGGGGTAATGCCATAGGCTTTCCACCAATCCAATTCCGAAGCAGTGAAGGCGCGTTCGCTTATGCGCATGCCGGTGGAGGAGGAACGTACGGCAGAAGCGATGACTGTAGAGGGAGCGCAAGCATGACTGGCCTTTGATTTTGTCGAAAGGAACAGGTTCATGTCGTGCGTTATGGTATCCATCACGGTTACAAAGTCTTCTTTATCGGTACAATTACGTCCGTTCAGCATCGCTACCAGGGTAAAGCAATCTCCATCATAATCGGGATTGCCAAAGTCCTTCATGCGGTAGGTGGCAGAATGTTTGTCATAGTAGATATTAAAAGACGCATGGGTGTCGTGGTAGAAGGGATTCTTAAAGAGTTTGCCCACATTCCACTGGCCCGGTACGTAGTGGCGGAAGACGTCCAATCCGCCATTTGTTTGTCTCAATATCTCTGCTTTTTCCATTTTCTTATCGTTTTATCGTTTCCGGAGGGCAAAGGTAATGCATGGATTTTAAGCGGGCATCGGGTTAAGGTAGTTACGTGCCACTTCCTGTTATTTACTGCTTTTTAGCCTAGTCTTCATAGAATTTGAAAGGGGCAGCCTCCCGTTTTGACACCGCGAAAAAAGAATAAGACACCGCGAAAAAAAATTATCGCGGTGTCTTATCACTCGTTTCGCGGTGTGAAACGACTTGCCCCACGGTGCGTTGCAGCAGAGTGGGGCAAGATACTTTTTCAAATTAAAAGATGGATTTGGAGGAGGGTATATATAAATATATACCTCCCCCAACCTTGTCAAAAAAACAGTATTCCAACTGATCCTCACACTCCGTCCGGCAAGTTACCGACCAGCCGAAGGCAGCACCGCATCAGCACTATTTCCCCATGCTTTGTTCGGGATACTTCCCATTACCAGCATCAGTTTTCCACCGTCTTTTATATCATCATGGCTGAACCAAGGTTTATTCCACTCCTTGCCGTTCAAAGTAGCCGACTGAATGTACTTGTTATCCTCCGATACGCCTTGCGCCTCTATCTCAAAAACCTTTCCATTGCTGAGATGCACTTTAGACTTGGCAAACAGAGGGCTTCCAATGTTGTAAGCCGGGAAGCCCGGAGTGACCGGATAGAATCCCAAGGAAGAAAATACAACAAATGCAGACATACCGCCACCGTCTTCATCTCCCGGAACGCCCATCAAATCATTACGGAACCATGTTTTCAACAACTGGCGGATACGCTTCTGCGTTTTCCAAGGCTGACCGGCATAGTTGTACAAGTATGGAATATGCAAGGAAGGTTCATTAGCCATAGAGAACTGGCCTACATTGCCTGTATGGTCGGGCAGTTGGGCATAGAAAACGTATTTGGCTTTTCCCAGCGGTTCGCGGAAAGTCTGATCCAAGTTCGCAATAAATTGCTCATTTCCTCCCATCAAGGAAATCAAATCGGCAACATTGTGAGGAACGTCCCAACGATAGATCCAACCGTTATTTTCTCCATAATATTCGCGTGCACCCTGACCGCCGGAGTAACGATAATCAAATGGTTCAATCCATTTTCCGTTCTTGTCTTTCGGATGGAAAAAACTGGTTTCGGCATTATATACATTACGATAATTATGAGCACATTGCAGATAGTAACCGGCCTCATCTTTCTTGCCCAAAGCCTCAGCAATACGGGACAAACACCACTGGTCATAAGAGGTGCCCAGCGTAACCGCAATAGGCTGCCGTTTTTCAAACGGATGTACATTCGGATCTGTTTCCTTCTCTCCTTCCTGAAGCGCCGGGATGTATCCGTTTTTCTTATAAAAATCATCTATCCAGCCGGATGGCGCTCCCGACCAAGGAGCCAGCGTTTTTTCTTCTATTCCTTTCCTACATGCCTCATAGGCTTTTGCCAAATCAAATTTCACGCCCTTAGCCATCGCATCGGCAACAGTAGCCACAGCATGATTGGAGTTCATGCGGCGTGAGTCCCCGGTTATCTCAGGAAATGTAGGCATCCACATATTGCCCATCTGTTCCGCCATGAGCAAGTAAGAGTCGATAACTCCTTTTTCCGTTTCTTCGTCCACCAGGACGCGTAAAGGATGGGCGGCACGATAAGTATCCCAAATCCAGTCATCCGTATAGAAGGGTTCACCATGATCTTCATGTACCTTTCCATCGAAGGCGCTGAAATAGAGGCCATCCTCGCTAATGCAAACCGGGCGCTCAAAAACACGGTAAAATGAAGTGTACATCACTTGTTTATCCGTTTCGCTGCCCCCTTCCACTTCTATATCTCCCAAGGCTTTGTTCCACGCTTGGCGTCCTTGTTCTGCCAAAGCCTGCAAGTCATAACCGGGAATTTCACGTTGCATATTCTTCCGGGCCTGTTCCCCGCTGATAAACGAGATGCCATAACGCAAATTTACTTTTTGTGTTCCATCGGCAAAACGCAAGACAGCGCATACATCACGTCCTTCCGCCGCATCACCGGTAACATCTATTTTTCCATTAACCAGAATACCCGCCTCTTGTGGAGCAATGTCGGGCTCCATATACAAATAAACCCGGGTATTGTTTTCCAATTGCTGATAACCGCTGACGGACTTCTCACTCACCTGAATGCTGCCGTTGCGTGAATTGATCATCATATACGCCGGCTTGTCCTGCTGCCCATACTCAATGCTGTAAAGCGCCGACTGATGGGAAGGGGCATATTTTACGCTGATTTGTTCATCATCCAAGGACACCTCATAATAATAAGGTTTCAGTTTCTCCCGGTCATAACTGTAATTGATGACCGGACGCAATTCATCCCCCTGATAAGGACTCAGATTGAAAGCGGAACTGCCACGATGGCTTGTCACTATCAAGGGAAGCCCATGCAGCAGGTCTGATGTGTAATCCGCACGTTCCGGATAAACACGAAGCATACTGTTCGGTAAATGGATCGTAGGGAAAGTAGGTACTAAAAGATGACTGATGTTTCCCATGTAAGGGTTTACATAGTCTACAGGTTCCTTTACGGTGACCTGCTGCCTTTGCACTCCACTACAAGCACTCAACAGAGAAGCCAAAACGAAACAATGAATTAATTTCATACTATATTCTTTTTATTTATTTTGTCTGTTTCAGACATTTGTACGGCTCCAAAAATAGCAATAAAATCAGATAATCTTTTCATACTATGCCTTTTAAATAAAAAATTGCCTCCATTATTCGCTTTGAATAATGAAGGCAATACACTAAAATCACATACGACTCAAAAAACTAAATCATTCAGCTACGATTTCAATGACACGACTATGAAGTTGCTGACCGGTAAACAGGTTCAATCCTACGTTCATCAGGTATTCACCCGAAAAGACTTCACCATTCCCCTGCAAAGAAGATTTAGCTCCCGGCATCATATTGGTTTCTTGCACACGATACATTTTGTTCGCATCCAATCCCTGCAAACGTACCGGCAAGGTCTTTTCGGCATAACGTGGATGGATGTCGAAAGCAAATACCACCGCTTTAGCCTTATCCTTACCCACATACATGGTAGAGGTATGATTGCTGCCATAAGGAGATACCAAACGATACTGGTCACCTTCCAGCACAACCGGCTTCAAGCGGTTATAATCCTGTACAGCAGCACGGCAATAAGCCTCATCGTTCTTACTCATGTCTGTCAACTTTATATCAAATCCCAGTTTACCCATCATAGCCACATCGGTACGGAATTTCACACTGGTATTTTTATTCCAGGTGGTGACGTGTGCACACATGGTCTTAGAGGGGAAGATCTGCGAGAATCCCCATTGGATGAATAGGCGTTCAATAGGATCGGTGTTGTCACTGGGCCAGAACTCTGTGAAATATTTCAATGCCTCATAGTCCGAACGGCCTCCGCCACCGGAACAAAGCATCATGGGGAGGTGAGGATATTTTGCATTGACACGTTCCAATACATTGTACAAGCCACGTACATAGTCAATGTACAGATGAGATTGTTTGTCTTTCAGGTAAGCAGAATAGATATTGGTAATGGGGCTGTTGCAATCCCACTTAAAGAAAGCGATTTCAGGATATTTAGTCATCAGATTGTCTACAATTCCGAATACATAATCCTGCACTTTGGGGTTGCTCAGGTCCAGTACCATCTGGTTACGGAAATAATATTCGTCACGGTTGGGCAAGTGGATTACCCAGTCTTTATGCTTTTCATAAAGTTCACTTTTGGGATTCACCATTTCGGGTTCAATCCACAGGCCGAACTTGATGCCCTTCTTCTTGGCGGCTTCCGTCAGGTGGCCGATACCGTTAGGAAGTTTGTCGGCAGTTTCTTCCCAGTCTCCCAAACCTTGATGGTCGCTGCTGCGGGGATATTTGTTGGCAAACCAACCATCATCCAGCAAGAACATATCTACACCCAGTTCTACGGCATCATCCATTAATTTCACCAATTTGGCCTCATCAAAGTCGAAATAAGTAGCTTCCCAGTTGTTAAGCAAAGTCATACGGGTCTGGTCGCCATCTTTTACCTGGTACTTGCGTGCCCAGTCATGGAAATTGCGGCTTGCCTGTCCCTTGCCATTAAAGCTGTAAGTGAAATAGAAATCGGGAGTGCGGAAGATTTCATTCGGCTTCAAGGTATATTCCGAAGAATAGGGGTTGATACCCGAGATAACACGAAGTTCATTCTGATTGTCTACCTCGAATACAAAACTGAAGTTACCGGTCCAGCCCAATGTACCCACCAAGACTTCTCCCTGGTTTTCTTCTGCTTTTCCATCCAATGAAAGTTGGAAGAAAGGTGAGCAGAACATATTGGCACGTGTGCCCAGTTTGGTATCAATGGTTTTCTTTCCAAACTCCAAAGGTTGTTCCTTCATGTGCACTTCACTTGCCCAGTCGCCCGAAAACTCGGTCAAGAAATATTTGTCGCGGTTCAGGTGAAGCATGGAAGAAGTGTATTTATGCAGTTCTACCGGCTTCTTTTCCTGATGGCTGATTTCTGTAAAGGTCTTTATCAGGTTTTCCTTCTGATAGGCTACATAATGCAGCTTTACGGTTACAGGGTACTTGTCATCCTGAAGGGTGATTACCACTTCGTCCACTCCGGGTTTCACCTGGTTCTGGGTATGAGAAACATACTTTAGCAGTAAGGAAGGGTTACCATCATTGTGTATCACATGGATGGCGGGTTCAAAGTAGTCTTCCATGCCGTGTGTGATATATGCCTCGGTGCCTTGCGGCAGATGTGCAATATCTGAATTATGATTCAGTTTTTTTTCCTAAGTAGCTTTGATATAAACGTCCGTTGTCATTTACCCGGTAAATGAGATCTACGTCGGCTGTACTGATTTTAATAACCGGCTTGTCTGCCGCTTTCATCGTAAATGATATGCATAAGAAACATATCAAGAAGAATAGTTTTTCTTTCATGGTATTATTTATCGATTAAAATTATAATGCAAAAGTAGGGAAAGAAACATATAAACTACGCTTCAAACTTGCCATAAAATAAGAAAATTGAAGCATTTCTTTATTTTTTATCCTATTTTACCAATTATCCGTACGAAAAGGGACGGCCGGAAGTCCGTTTATTCCATATAAATTGCAGTCGGGATTGTCTGCCCAACCATAGCGTATGGCCAAAGAAACAGTCACCTGCGGAGACGAAACCACAATCTTTTCGCCTTGGACAACTGCCGTTGCAGGATAGAACACATGGTCGGGCCCTGCAATGGTAAAGCCTTTCAGTTTTCCTTCTTTTATCAGGAATCCTTCATTGGTATATTTAAAGCACACTTCCACACGGGCTCCCTTGATGGAATAGTCCTGGAATACCGGGCCGGAGAAGGAAACATTCTTTCCATAACTCTGTGCCAAAGCAATCAAAGCAAGGCGGCGTCCCACTTCCTGTTTATTCTTGGGATGAATGTCATTCGCCAAACCTATATCAATAATCGTAGCCATGGCAGTAGATTCAAGGTTCAAAGCCTTGGACTGCGCTTCACGCAACGCGGCCCATTCAGAATCCGGCTGCACCTCCTTCGATTCCAAGAAGTTGGCCAACTGTACAAAGTAGAAAGAAAAATCATTCTTCCACTGCTGCCTCCAATCGGCTATCATGGCAGGAAACAAGTCGCCATATTGCGCAGCACGTCCCACATTCGCTTCCCCTTGATACCAAATTACTCCTTTAATGGGAAAACTGGTCCATGGGTTAACCATTGCATTGAATAATACAGTGGGATAGCTGGAACTCTGAGTAGGTGAAACCGGTGCGGGTGTAAACCCTTTCAAAGAAAGTCCGATGCCATATTTCCAGTTACCTGCCAGGCTGATCCGCTTTCCGCCCGATTCCGCATAGAGTTCTTCCGGCTGTCCATGAATACCGCCTTCTCCGCCAAAGTCGAAGACACGAATCGTAAGAACGGCTTCACCTGCTTTTACCAGTTCTGCCGGAATGACATAAGTGCGGGGAGTCATGTATCCCGATCCTCTGGCTACTTCCACACCATTGAAATAGGTAATATCTTCATCATCAATCATGCCCAGTCTCAGTGTCAAAGGCTTGCCTGCCCATTCTGCGGGAATATCCAAAGTGTGACGGAACCAAACGATACCATCAAAGTCTTTCAATCCTTTTCCTTCCCAATAGCCGGGCAGGTCCATGGTTTGCCAGCCTTCTTCGGCAAAAGCCGGGGCTGCCCAAGAAGGTTTGTCGCCAGACATTCCTTTGTCTGTCTTTGCTACCAGCGATTCCCATTGGGCACGCTTTTCTCCATAAGCCTGTTCCATGCGGACACAGTCAAAGTCGGCCTGCTTCAACATGGCAGCTTCTTCACGGAAACCTAAAACTTTCTTCAGAGTCTCATAACTGGTCCATGCCTCTGCAGGTGTTCCTCCCCATGTGCAGTCAATCACTCCCACGGGAATATTCAACTCTTTCCACAAAGCGCGGGCATAGAAATAAGCTACCGAAGAAAACTCGGGAACTGTAACAGAGGAGCATTCTTGCCAGCCGCCCATGGTGGACTCCACATCGTCCAACGGGGCAACCGAGATATTCTTCTTTACCTGAAACAGGCGGATGGAAGGATAATCGGCGGCAGCTATCTCTTGTTCATAGTTCATCACCTTTCCCCAACCGGCAACGGGCATTTCCATATTAGACTGACCGGAGCAGAACCATACTTCGCCTACCAACACATTCTGTAATTGCAGTTTCTTTCCGTCATTGAAAGTCAGCGTGTAGGGACCTCCGGCAGCAGGGGTAGGCACAGACAGGCTCCAAGCTCCGTCTTTTTCTACACGTGTCTGGTAGATTTCATCACTCCAACCTGTAGTTATCTTTAGAGTTTTACCGGCTGCCGCTTTTCCATGAAAAGTGACTTGGGTATTCTGTTGAAGAATCATATTGTCTGTAAAATAAGCAGGCAATACTACCTTGGCATGAATCACGGTGCACGCCAGGCAGAATAAAGAGAGCATTATTTGTCTTTTCATATCCATCGTTTTATCTATTATTATAAGGTGTAACCAACAGTTTATAAGAGCCGCCCTGCAACAAAGCCTCATCCAATGTGATATGGATATCCTTCGTTTCACCAGGCATTAAAGTAAAATAATTATCATTCATTATGGCAGGAAGAATACGTTCTCCATCCACAGTGCGCACAGCCTGCACATGTATGGCAAAAGCCACACTTTTAGCTGATTTAGGCAGAGTAACGGCAGCTTGAATTTCCGCCTGTCCATCCTTGCGCACCAGCTTGGAAGATACCTTTAAATCCGCTTTCGGCAACGTATTCAAAGCCGTAAAGTCTAAACGGTCATTTCCGCGCCAGTAGTTGTTTTCAGAAACCACCTTTCCTGCTTTGTCCTTCAAGGTGAGGCGGATAAAGTGCACATCGCTCAAACCTTCACTGGACTGTGTACCACCCAGGACATCGAAACTCCATAAGGAGTAACCGAACCACCAGCCCAGTTCCGTACCAAACATACGCACATAGCGGGCGTCCACTTCGGGGAACGTAATTTCATCTATGCCACCACGGCCTTCGTTCGTTTTATAAACTTCCTTCCAAGTCTTGGCATCATCAGATACCTGTATCTTGTAGCCCTTTCCAAAAGAGGCTTCCCAGTTCAAGCGCACGCCGCCTACCGGTTTCACGCTCCCCAGGTCTACATAAATCCATTCATTTTCTGCTTTTACAGCAGCCCAACGGGTATCTTCCTTGCCATCCGTTGCATCGGCAGGTTGTCCATACGAGGTGCTGGAGGCATAAGTAGGCCGGTTCAATGACAGATTCTCACGGTTCTTGTTGAAATCAATCGTAAAGCATTGCACGGTAGAACTGCTCGGTGAATGAACTGTTGCCCGTTTGGTATAAGCCGCTACGGGCTTGCCATCCATATTATAGACTTTTACTTCGGCGGTCATTCCTTCCATATCGCGGGCAGTGGTATTGGCTATCTTCACGCCATCAGTTACAGGATTCCAAAGAATATGTACCGGTTCACAAGCCGATTTGGCACCCCAGAAGGCGCCGGTCAGGTCGTAATAATAATCATAAGTCTGCCAAACCATAGACGGATATGCCGATTGCCCCATCCAAGTCATGATGCCTGATGCGTCTTCCCACATACGGTCCAGCCAACCTTCGTACATGGCTTTGTTTGATTCGATATTGACGAGCTGGGCTTTCCGGCAATAGTCCTCGATGCCTTCGGGACTACCATAGCTTTTGTTGATGGTAGCATTGTAACGCTCCGGAGCCGCATTGAAAGCATTCTGTCCGAAATAGTGCTTGTTCCACATTTCATCCTGCGGCCACCAGTTTTCCCGGGGCATGAACTTCTTGAAGCTCTCAAAGGTAGGCACAACTGCCGTACCTATTTCCGAACGGAAACCCCATCCGCGTGCCGGGTCACCTTCCAGCCCATCAGGATATTCCGTAAAGTAGAAACGGGGTTCGAATGCTCCCCACGGCCCACTGCCGGTCAGTCCCTGTGCATGAGAGTTCGCCTGGAAGTAACGGTCACCGCCATCAAAGGTCTTAACATTCTCTGCCATCCACCCTTCCAGGGGAGGTTGGGGATTGGATTCATTGTCGCCACACCACACGGCAATGCTGGGATGGTTGCGGACACGCTTTATTTTCTCCATCATGTTGTTATTGAATACATTGAGGTCGTAAGGAAGATTGGCATTAGAGTTAATCCAAAAATCATCCCACACCATGATGCCATACTTGTCGCAAGCCTCATAGAATTCTTCATCGGTAACCGAGCCGAGCCAGTTACGGATCATGTTGAAGTTCATTTCCTTGTGCAGACGCACCTTTGTATCATACTCCGCACCCCGGCAACGGAGCATATACTCGGACATTCCCCAGTTAGCTCCTTTAATGAAAGCAGGTACGCCGTTGATGTAGATATGGAATGTATTGCCTTCCTTATCGTAGGTATATTTCTTGATGCCGAAAGAGACATCTTTCGTTTCGGAAACTTTCCCGTCTACCAGCACTTCAAACTTGCAGTTGTAAAGGTTGGTCTCACCATAACCATTCGGCCACCACAAACGGGGCTGGTTGATGCAAAGCTGGGGGAAGTTACGCTTGTCGAACTTTACCTGCTCGGTGGTATTGGCGTTCAAATCCAATTCTTTTTCAAAAGTGACATCTCCCGGGGTAATGGTTCCACGCACGCATACCTTTGCCTTTTCCGCCGAGTTGTTCTTTACTTCCAAGGCTACACTTAAGTCTGCACGGGCACGGGTGGGCAGGTCGGTGCGTACCCACGGGTCCATCAGCGTTGCTTTTCCGGTGTTGGTCAGGAATACTTTGTCCGTAATGCCGCTATTCAGTCCCGGCACGTAAGGCATCCAGTCCCATCCGCCGCTCGAAAGGTAAGTGGGGCTGCCTTGGTTTGCCAATGGCGTATCGGGCATATGTACCAATACGGCCAGTACATTTTCCTTGTCACGATTAGCAATCTTTGTCACATCAAAACGACCACGGTGCATAAAGCCATCCAGCTTTCCCAGTGACACTCCATTCAAATAAATCTCTGCACGACGGTTTACGCCATTGAAGTTCAGCCAAATCAACTCTTTAGTAAAATCAGCCGGAACACGGAAGGTAGTGCGATACCAGAAACTACGGTCGTACTTATTGCGGTCTACCTGATGAATGTTATCGCCGAAATTCGGATCCTGTTCCAGTCCTGCCACCACGTACGAGTTGAAAGCCGTTTCGGGAACAACCGCATCCACCCATGCCGAGGCATTATATCCAATCTCGCACAATGCGGAAGCGCCCTGACTGACTTCAGCCTGAGGTTTCAGCTTCCAACCCGTTTGCGGATTATCGCTATGCAAATATACAAGCTGTGCAGACAAACTCTGCACAGCTCCTATAAAAGCCAATAAGACTAATACTTTTTTGCTATTTTTCATCTTACATTATTATCATTACCATCCTACAGGTTGGCTAATGTTAGGATTAGAAGTCACCTCATTCTGAGATAAAGGCCATGAATTAAATTTGGGGAAAGTACAATTTCTTTCTTCTATCTTAATGAATGCTTTTGAAGTAGGATTCCATGCTCCATAGATGGGCCCGCGCATTACTTCATTACCTATATCCCAACGACGGATATCATCATATCGTTTCGATTCAAAAGCAAATTCCACACGACGTTCACGGCGATACAGTTCACGAACCTTTTCCTCAGAATTATATACCGATTTATCCATATCAGGCATTCCGGCACGTCTACGGATCATATTGATATACTTCTCAACATCAGGATCATTCCATTTTCCGGTTTCAACCAAGCATTCCACATAGTCAAGCAACACTTCCGCATAACGGTAAATTACAAAATCAAGGTTACCCTGCCCACTGTTACCGAAGTCATTGGAAGTCATGAACTTTTTCATCATATAACCGCTCTGGATACCTTCTGTTCTACCTATATAGCTTCCATCATCCGGATTGAACGGATCAAATATTCTATCTGCAAATCCGGTATTCTCTCCCGGTGTGAATATGCTCATGTGGAAACGCGGATCACGTTTCTCGCTGACAGGGTCCTTTTCCAGCTTTTCTCTTTCTGCTGCCGGCAGGTCTGCCAAAGTTCTTCCGTCTGCCAATTCGTATTCATCAACCAATGATTTCAATATATTCATCACACCCTGTCCGCTAAACTGGCTGGACATACAACGGAAAAACAAGTTATCCGAGCCACCGCTTTTCCACAAGATTCGTTCCTTATTCTATTTTCCGGTATAGGTAAACAGGTCACGATAGTTCTTGCCCGGTTCATCATCACCCGAAGGAGAGTAATATAGTTCAAACTTGCCACTGTCAATCAACGCCTTTGCTGCCTTCATTGCTTCTTCATAATGCTTGAATTGCAAATTCACATCCATCTTCAGGGTGTAGGCAGTTGCCAAAGACATTCTATCGGCACGCATATTCTCATCATCCCAAATGAAAGGCAAAGCACCTGACTCAATCACTTCATCCAATTCTCTGTTGATATTTGCCAAGCATTCCTCAACAGGAGTACGCGACAAATAAATTTCAGACGGTTCCAATACACTTTCAACATAAGGAATGCCATCGTTTCTGCCATACCACTTCAGCAAACGGATATGCAGCCATGCTCTCCACACCTTTGCCTCAGCCTTCATGCGGGCACGCTCCGATTCTACTGTAAAGAAAGCCCTGTCAACATTCTCAAGGAATCGGTTACAACGCCGTGTCCTTATATAACAATGGTTCCAAGTGTTGAACTGGTATTCCC
>Ga0192244_10434_pt1 | contig 16812 bp, 11 predicted proteins | sample Koala_Koa27_L3_FD_131234 | JGI IMG/M metagenome (GOLD analysis project Ga0192244, IMG submission 131234) | Enriched cells from koala feces incubated with labeled cellulose particles, San Francisco Zoo, California, United States - Koala_Koa2-7_L3 ... | reverse complement strand
AAATACCTGCATTGGTACTCTTTAATTGAACAACCCCACGAGTTAAAGTTAATTTGGTTATTTTATAACCCCTCGCATAAATACGGCCGGTCAAGACTAGACTTCCGTAAGAACTTATATCAACAATGAAGCAACTGTCTATTCCGTCATATTCAATGTAATCAGGTAGCGATATTGATATTTGTCTACCCGATATGGGATTAACTATATAGTTGAAATATGTATTAAAATCGACGCTGGAAGCACTTGCTATTTTACAAAATGGTGCTCCAATTTTACCAAATGCAGTTATATCATATCCAATGAGAGCACCTTTTTGACCATCAATTGAAAGAACAGGTTTTCCATCCTTGGTAACAGGAGACTTCATTATACCGGCATTCTCACCGGAACGTTTAGCGAACATGAATCCGGCGATATTCGCACCATCGGCAAACACAGTATCAGTAGCAATATTCTTGAGTTTATCCATTGCCTCCCAGTTGGTATCACCGTTTGCAGATGTGGGGGCCGCAGTAACGCTTGCGCCAAAATTACGCACTAAGAAATTATAATAGATGCCGTCAAAAGGATGAATAACCTTATCACGGTAAGATGGATTCCACACATAAGTTTGGCCGCTCTGCCAAATTTGTCTATCACGGGGAAAAGCACCGGTAGCTCCCGCTTCTCCCATAGAACCATCCTTAGCCACACCAACACCCTTTTCGGCAATGTAGTTGTCATTCCAAGAGTTAGCATCCGAAGCCGATTTATAAGCTCTCACCGCAAATTGGGTATAACCGGCAGTTGCTGAGACTGATATCTGAGAACTCTGTGTTGCGCCAACATGGGCAAGCCAACTACCATTGTACTTGCGTGCTGCAAGATACAGAGTGTTGCAAGCACTTACATTGCCGCCAACATTCTGTTTCAGTGTAACCAAGAACGCGGACGGGGACGGTGTGCCCGTACTGGTGAAGTTAATCGTGCTAACCGGGCTATCCAGCCAGTATGATGCTGACGGATCAGGAGGTACAGCTATCTGTTGCCAATCGGCATTTACAGTCCTGTTAGCTCTTCGCCCTGCTAGAATATACCCACCATCACGCTTGCGACGAAAAGAACCATTTTTGAAACGAGATATGGCTATAGGCGGGTTTGAGGTTGCTACCAAGGAAACAAAAGAGCTGTTTGCAAAATCAACCACACGATTCTTTGCATATGGGGTTTTGGCAGATTCCCAATGTCCTGCCGGAACGAGGCTTTCTCCATCATACCCGTCTAATAGCATGGGTACACTCTCAACATCAACTAATTGACCGCTTATATAAAAAGAAAACTTAAGACTTCTGGCGAAACTACTGCTAGGAATACCAACATTGTCATTGACGGATATCTCATTTCCTCCATCAATGCTATATTTTAACTCCCCATCGGTAGTGGAAGTTGCGCTGTAACCAACAGTTTTCATTCTTTTGCAGGATACGGACGAAACACTATAACTTCCATTCTTGTCTCTCTTTACAGAAGAAACAGAAGTTACTAAGCTATATAATACTGCATCCGCGCCTCCTTTTACCCCTGCAACGGTAAAAGTCAATTTTCGGGTGTACTGCTGTCCGTTTTTTGTTGACTTTAAGGTTATGATTATATTATTTGTTTCAGCGATGGTTATTCCTGACGCTACGCTTACAGTTACTATTTTACTGTCTTTATTTGCATTCGTTACGAAGCCTGAAGGTGCTGAGATGTCAATGGAATCCAACTTCATCTCTTCCAATCCATACCACATTCCTACAGTCGTATTCCATGATTGTGCCTTGATAGTTTTTCCATCTGATGCCAAGGCACAATTTACCATCTCATTGTCTAAGTCTGCTATAACATTTGATTCACCGTCCTTGCTCCAACGATGTACTACGGCAGGAGTGCTAAAATCAGACCACACGCCGTCTTTTTTTGTGCGTTTGCAACCCCACTCAACTTGGTGATCTGCGTCAACGCCTAGAAAATCATCCGTCCACCCTTCCGGGACGTAATCATCCTGTTGCTTGGAATCAGGCTTATCCGGAACCAAACCGATGATGTTTGTACGGGTATAGATATATTCATAATCTGTTCCATCTGCGCCATCAGACACCATCAACATCCATTGACCCTTCTGATAGATATATGTTGCCTTATCGACCGTATTGTAATAAGAATTTCCCTCGGATGGATTAGCCGGAGCCGTGGCGAATCTTCCAAGGAAGGTAATGCTGGTTCCTTTGAGCTCGCGACCATCCAATATCATCTCCCAATCGTCATTTACAATCCAATCAGATGATTTTCCGGCTAGGATATAACCACCGTCTTTTTTTCTACGGAAAGAACCGCTTTTAAAGCGGGAGATAGATATAGGGGGATTGGATGTTTCTATTCTAGAAATAAATACACAGTTGGCAAATGATACGATCGTATTTGGTGCATAAGGAGTATTTTTAGATTCCCAGTGACCACCGCCAATTACAGACAATCCCGGATCTCCTTTGTCTCCCTTCTGTCCTTCTGATACTTGTTTCAACCAAGCAGGATTACTATCTGACGGCTCTGACGTTGTGCCTTTATCATCAACACATAACCACAATGACCCATTATGCGATACACGGTCGTAATAGGTATATTTACCAGAAATCCATTTGCCCTTATCGAGCGGTACACGCACGCTCTGCCCGGTGATCTCATCCACCTGAAAAATAAGCCCTGTCATGATGATGTCTTGGAATACACCATTGTACTTGTCTGCATTAATGCCGGCTACAGTCATTCCTTTCTTCTTACCAAACCATGCCGGCATTTGTGCCGGTTCCGGGTCCCAAGTATTTGCGTGGTCAAAGAATGTTATGCAGTTGTTTCCGTTGACAGAATCAAAAAGTATATAAGTCTGACGTTCCGGATCGGTAAAGTTACCTGTCTGGGCAAGCACCATCTGTTCAGCAGGCTTCCAATTATAACCGGGGCGTGGGATTACGGTAAACGTCTTAGCTGCATAATCAGCCTCCGTTACGCGGAATTTCATTTCCTCAAATCCGTTGAGCTTTCCAGCTGCATTTTTTGTCACAAAGTAAGTGGTAAGAATATCATCAACAAACTGGCTCAAGCCATCCGCATCGGTTAAATCAGGAGTGATGGTATATGTACCATTGCCATTATCAACGTATGACAACACAGTACATCCGCCACCGGGTGAATTGACCATACGTCCTTTAAAGTAAGTTGTACGGTTGTAGGCTATCTCAGGGGCAAAGATACGCTTGCGGACATACAAGGAATTAAGTTCTGAATCACCTTTTTCATCTATGTAGCCACCATCTACGCCTGTGATGAAATCACCTATCTTAATAAACTTCTTCACCACAATGCCACCAAGGAAGGTCATCAGATGTTTGACTGTTTCGGCTATATCCTTTCGTAGGAATGTAGCTAAAGAACGTAAAGCGGAAAACACATTCCTGTTAGTTGCAGGTGTCGAATCGTTAGTGCCGATCACATACACACCACTACCACCGCCACCTGTGTAGGTCTGTCCTTTCAGTGTCAGGGAATCAACCTTGTCTTCCAAGTCGCTGATACGCGAATAAGAGGCTGTCTCACCGATGGTATATACAGGATGATCCCAAGGAATATCCAAGTTATACTCAAAGCCTATGATACGTGATTGCCTTCCATTCTCAAAGTATGCTTGATTGATAAGATTCACCCGGTCACCGGCGGCAAAATGCTTTTTAAAGTTTTCATCTTCTTCTCCTGTTTCGGGATTGATGCCAAACATATAAGAAGGATTCATTTTCGCGTCATAGGTGGAAGGGTCTATCTGTGTTTTGGCTATGTACTTTTCAGCTTTCTCCTTCAATTCCTGCTCTGCATCGGGTAGCATCTGTACCGATACGAACTTGGTATCGAAGCCGGATAGAACATAAGTATCACCATTCTCAGGAATGAGGACATCGCCCGGCAGGTTGCGTCCGTAGTCGTCACTGCGGACAATTTCCCAAACCTGTGCAGCAGGATTCCAGCTACCGTCTTCCAGCTTCTCATCCCTTCCATCAGGATTGAACTTCACGGCAAATTCCAGCCCATTCAATTTCCCGGACTGGAAGGTTATCTTCAATTCCTCACCGGGAAGCACATATTCTTCTGAAAAGGTAATCCCAGTGTCTTTAAAACGGTAGGCATTCCACTTTTCTTCGGTGGTTGTTCCGTCTGCATTCTCAATGGTATCCGTATACTCATGTGTGCTAATATCCGACATAGTACCTATCCGGCGCGGATATATATCATCAAAGATAACCACCTGTTCGATGGCTTCCTCTGTGCGCATACCCGGATAAGCGTCAATATACGGAGTACCAACGGGCAGCATAAGACGCTTCTGTACAACGCCATTCACAACTACTGATTCATCTACAGGGCGGTAGTTAGTCGGTAAGTTGCGCGTAGAACCGAAGGCATAGATGCGGGTCGCATAAGTAGTCCGGCTATCTGAGCGTGTCATTTCCTCTACATTCTTTCCGATCTCGAAATCAACCGGATCACCAAACTCACAACGTCCGAAGCGGATCTGATTGTCTTCTACCCACCATTCACAATCCCATGTTTCTGCCATCTTAGACAACGCATCCAATAGATTAGTATTGTCATAAGACATCAGCATGGATTTATTTTCCACGCTGCTGTCAATGGAGAACTCGAAATTCGTCCCCTTGTAAGTATAGCCAAGAGACTGTAAGTTTCTGAGGAATACACCCAACTGGACATCCAGCGAAGCAGTGAGGTTCCAAGACGCTTCTTGTCCTCCGACCTCTGGGGTGAATTTGAATATCTTGTTCTTCCATTTCCAGTAGTGGGCATCAAATTTCAGTTCATAATCATAACCGGCAGTGGACGTGTTGAATGTAGGCTTCTGAATGTCGCATATCTCAAACCTTCCGAATCGTGAATCTTCCACATAGTCACCTAGCTTGAAGTATATAGGCTCTTCAAGGGAGAACTTCAACATGATGTAGTCCTCCTTCATTAGCATGAACTTTCGCTTACTACCTTCTTTAATCGAGGTAGTTAGTAGGAGAGTGCCTGATATGTCTTTGATGTCTACTTTATCCATGACCTCAAAGGTCGGAGATAAAAAAAGAGTGCCCAATTTTGAGCACTCACATACACGACAATAAAACCGATGTCGTAAATTAGGTTCTCAAGTTCGGATTTGGCTCGCAAAATTTCATCGAGCACTTGCCAAATGTACGATCAATACTTTGTGCATAAGTGATGCTTTTGCCAAGATAAATCAGATGGTAAATCTCACTGCTGTTAGCAGGGACTTGAATATCAATCGCACCTTTGTATAGCTCATCAAAGAAGGCTTTTTTCTTTGTCTGATAATCAGACCGAGAACTACCTTTAATGGTAAACGATAAGGTTATTTCCCGTTCATCCAGCTTGGGATTACTGACTATTACTCGTTTCCCATGCTCCAAACGTGATTTGTTTTCTATAAACTCTTTCATAGGAGCTGGCGCACCAATCGCATCAAGAAATCCATCTCCCATCCTTACTCCCCATGTGGCGTAAGCGTCCTTTCCATTAATTATTAGCTCATTTTTCATTATTATGTTTTTTAATTGGTTTATTAAATGATTTCTCTACCGACCAATGGTATTTATTCAATCTTGCTCTTATTGTACTATACTTTAATCCAAGAATTTCACACCATTCAATGAGTGATTTGACCTCTCCTTTATATTCTAAAAGACGATTTGAGCGTTTGTTTCTTGATTGCTCTATAATTGTTATCCATCTACAATTTGAAGGTTCATAATTACCATTATAATCTATACGGTCTATTGTTAGTCCTTCTTTATATCCATTATTTAATGCCCAATTATAAAATGATTTGAAATTTTCACGCCAATCACAACAAACACATATCCCTCTGCCGCCATAGTCCTTATAATGCTTATGATCCACATAATAACACCGTTGTTTCATTCCTGACCATATAGTATAAAGTGGAGTCTTAAAGGCAAGACCATGAGTAATACGTGATTTTGAATTTTTTACAGCAGTTTCCTTCATCAGACAACCACAACTTTTAGTTTGACCATTTCTTAGCAGATTTGAGCGTGCAACTTTGGTGTTGCCGCAATCACATTGACAAAGCCATTTATTATGCTTGCCTTTATCATTTGGTAACTTTTCTACTTTCTTTATAGTGACAAGCCTTCCAAATCTCATACCGGGCATTATTTTAATTTTTGCTTTCATTACATTTGAATTTAAAAGTGAATAATAAAGGCAGCCTTAAAAGTCGTGCTGACTTCCTTTGGATAATCGTGTTATTTATTTGCCTTTAGAGCTTTACCTATCGCTTCATCTGCTCTATCCGAGAAGATGACACCTATAATGTCGCTCAACTCAGTAGCGAAAGAACAAAGAGAACTACTCATTCTGATAAGCTGGTCTTCTGCATCAGTCACGCAAGCGACTTCTTCGTCAAGGACTAAAGCGTTAACCTTGTTTCTCGTTTCTCTTAGTAAACAGATAGCTTCTAATATACCATCGTGAACGGCTTGTTTCTTTACTTCTTCTAAATTAATACGTGTCATAATCCTTATATTTTATGTGTTTATACTCTATTTAATCACCGCAATACTGTGAACCCATATAGCCTTTGCTATTCACATTGTAGCAGTCAGACCAAGTAAGTCTACTCTCGACATGAGAAGTATGCTCTGCGGGCTTGTAATTAGCTACCATAACCTTTATCTTAGCTTCACGTTCTTCTTTAAACTTGATAGCGTCTTTAGCCCAAGCCCAAGCGAGTTTCAGACATTCGCCAAAAGTTCTACCCATTCTTGATTTACTATTGTAGAATCTATGAGCGTCTTTCATGATTTGGGATAAGTTGTAGCGTTTCATATCAGCATTGTCTTTTTAAGAATTATCCAATTCGTTTAATTATTACACTGCAAATATACGATTTGTTTAATTTTAAATGCAAGAATAAATAGTTAATAAAAACTAATCATTAAACAAACCGTATATTTTTAATAGAATTATTATCCAATTTGTGTTTTTATTCCTATTTTTGCCAAATAAACAAATAGTTTAATTGATATGAATTATAGAATAAAAGAAGTATGTCGGCAAAAGGGCTTAATGATGAAAGATCTTGCCGAAAAATTAGGAATGACAGAGGTCGGATTATCCAAATCATTAAATGGCAATCCAACTGTAAGTAGGCTTGAAGAAATAGCCAAAGTTTTAGGTGTGGACTTTATGGAGCTTTTCGAGCGTGAAGATGGCACTATCACCTGCCCCAAGTGTGGTACTAAATTTAAGATGGAGGAATAAAAGATGGACACAGCAGTTCTAGTAGCAATAATTTCATTTAGTGGTATAATAATTGGATATGGAATGAATTTGATTGGCACCAAAATGAATAATAAAGCCCAGCAAAAAAGAGAAAATGAAAAATTTCAAAGAGACATTGACTTGAAAGAGATAGAAGAAGAACACGAAAGTAATAAAGAAAGAATAAAAGCCATAACTGAAATTATTGAATTACTAAGCTATTTTGAGCACGCTATATCATTAACATCAAGTTATATAGATACAATAAAAGAAATATCTCTCAACCAACATCATGATGCTTATCGAAAGGAACGAACAAAACTTCATAGATTAATTAGTTTAGTTTGTGTGTATGCTCCTGACTATTATAATAAAATGCGTTATATAGAAGGAAATCACAATCTATATTGGGGAAGACAAGGAGCTCTTTTAGGCATTGACATAAAAAAGACGAAAAAGAATATAGAGAGATTTTAGATACAGTTGTACAAGTCTCCCACGAGTGTTCTAAGAATATCACGGACTTAATTTATGATTTACGAGAATTGTCAAAACGTCTACTGCCATCTTCCATGTAACCTTAATTAATTGCATCCAAAGCGCCCTATCCCGTCACCGAACAGAGAATGGAGTGTTTGTTTTTTATCATCCGCAGTATCGTCTGTAGAAATACCTGTAAAATGCTTAGATGATAATTTGGCATCATCTGAACTTTCATCTGGAAAATGTTTAGATGAAGCGCAAATCCCACTTATTATAGATATTAAAACTATAAACAAAGAAAGTCTCGCGCGTACGCGCGAGAGCACCCCACTTGAGAAACCTAAATAATTCAAGAAAAAAATCAGCAGATGAAGATACGTAGAAAAGTGCAAGTAACATCACAAAGTCAAGCATGCGCTAAAACACCTTTTCTTTTCGCTTCTTGCTATTCAAAAAACAAATGCAATAACTTCTTCATGTAATATACTTAATATTGAATTTGGGCTTTATTTTCACTCGAACGCAAAAATCCTACATTGTGATTTGATTTTTCGAATATTGTGAGTATGTTTGTGGATGCTAAGAAGTTAGCAGAAGATTTGTAACAACGATAAAAGATAGGAGGCAATACCATGAATGTAAAAATTGTTGATTTAAGAGACTTGAATTCAAAAGATGAAAGAATTCTTCTTAAAGTATTGAAAGATTGCAATATTGGAGAGTATATATTATTTGACACTACTTATGATGGTGACGGAAATCCGTCTAATATCTTCAGACATTGCTATATATTCCCTAGTAAAAAAGTCAATGCTGGAGACTATATTCAATTATATACAGGACATGGGAATCAGAAATCGGTGGAGAGAACAGATGGATATATTAATCATAAATTCTATTGGGGTTCCGATGAGCCTATTTGGAATAATGAAAAAGATATTGCATATCTCATACATTATGACGACTGCAATAAAAAAGAGTTTTAACAAATGACAAAAGCCGGATTTCTCCGGCTTTAACTTTACCCATTAGCATTTCCCATATAAGTCCTACTTTCGTCCTTCCGAGCTTGGATTTGGCTCGCATACCTTCATGGCTATTTTCGAAAATGTGCGGTCAACACTCATAGCATACGATGTTGCATTTTTGTAATACACGCGATAGATATCGTTTCCAAGTATAGGAATTTTTATTTCCACGAGTCCAGAAACCATTTCTGCCATAAACTCCTTAAATTTAGAGATATAGTCTACCTGATTATCACCTTGGATGGTAAAGGTAAGGTTTAGATCTCTTTCGTCAACCTTTTCATTGTTTAAACTAAGCCTTTTTTCCATTTTCTAACCGACTTTTATTTTCAATGTAATCCTTTACTGGAGGTGGCATCAAAAGTGCATTCAAAAAGTTATCTCCCATGTTTACGCCCCACTTGTCGAAGGCATCTTTTCCGTTTATCAATAAGTCTCCTTTCATAATTACAAAGCCTTTTTTATGTTATTATTTATGCTATCCAATTTGTTATTCATCACAGGGGCATTCTTGGATATTTTAATCACCCCCTCTGCAACATCAGTAAACTTCTCTATTTGGAAAGTACGCATTTCATCAACAATACCTTTCAAAGTGGAAACCTCGGCTGTTAAAACGTCTATCTTGACATCTGGGAATATGACATTCACTTGTGGCTGATAGCCGTTCGTAGCAATTTCCTTTGTCTGTCCGGTAAAATCGGGAACATTAGCCACTAATTGAGGTATATTCTCATTTGTCAAGTCCATCAATGATATTTTTTCATTGATGGATGAGAGTAAATCAGTCTGCTTTATATTTTGATTCTTTATTTCTTCCCCTGCTATCTGCAAAGCAGTGAATCTGCCACTTAATTCTCCTGCATCCTCATGTGTCATTTCAGTTCCAAACCCTCTTGATGTGGATGATTGAGAAATAGAAGATGATGATTCCCACCCAAAGATCTCAGCCATATTATCTCTTTCGGTGATCATGCTTTGGAGTAATTCATCTCTGGCATTACGTAGTTCTTGAATTTCTTCTTTAGTGTAATTTTGATCGGAACCGGCGGCAACCCAACTGTCATACAGCTTGCGTATTTGATCTTTATACTGTCCAGCAACCAGTCCTGCCATCATTGACTTACGAAGATATTCCTCGAAGTTATCACACATATCTTCGTAAGATGTCTCCATGTTAGAGAGTTGGTCAATGAATCCACTATAGAAACTATCATAAGACACCCCCGTAATAGCTTCATTGAGTGCATCCTTTAGTTCGTTAGCTTCATCCTTACAGTCAACAATACTTTCAAGGTTCTCACGGATACGACTGTCAATAGCACTCCAAGCCTCCGGCATTTGGCTCATGAGTAGATAAAGTTCATCACCGCTTAGATAATACAGGTCATCCATTGATTTTATGGATTTACCGATAATTTCACTCATTTGGGCAAAGTTATCGGAGCCTACATTCTTATTAGAATGCCATTCTGCGGAATGGTGATTCCAAGAAGCACCTGCACGCCCGGAAGCGTCTGCTATCTTTTGCAAGTTCAAAAGTTTCTTCTCATAGTTATCCAAAGCTGTAGAAGCAGCATCTATGGACGTAAAACCTCCACCAAAAGTGATATTTTCTTTCGATTTATCGATAATTCTATCATAAACAGAATTGATTGCTTCAAGCTGTTCTTTTATCTTTTCATAGTAAGCAGTACCATCAGGACCAAACAAACTGCCCATGGCATTTACGACCTGTGAGACACCGGAAACAGCACTCATTACTCCACCAACAATGTCACCGGACATTATCTGTCCGATACCGGAAGCTGTTTGTCCTAATCCGCTAATTCCATCTATGGCGCTTTGTATATTAGAATCATCAATCCCGAAGATATTAGCGATGTCAGCACCAAATTCTTTCAATGCGGGGGAGAATGATGTAATAGCATTCCCTATATCAGTAATACCTTGACCTACTTTCTTGGAATCTCCACCGGCTTTTTTAATCGCATCAATTCCTTTAGTCAAGTTGGAAACGAACGACTGCCATGGAGATTTGCCTTTCAATTCATTCTTTAGCCTTTTGATTGCATCAGTGAGATCCTTGATACTGATTTCTCCTTTCTCAATTTTCTCTATATCCTTGTCTGTAAAGCCTATGTCCTTTAACTCGTCAATAGTAATATCCTTATCCGAATCGGACATATACTTGATAAGCATCTCATACTTGTCAATGATAGATTGAATAGCAGAGACAGACTTATTGCTTGCATCCTCAAAGAGGTCAGCCATAGCCTTTGCGGATTTACCAAACTGTTCATCTAGTTGTTCTACAGCTTGATTTTTTCAGCTACTTTAATGGCATATTCAGGACTGTCTGACTGAAGTTTGGCTATTTCATCATCGTACTTCTGGATAAGGTTCTTGCGCTTCTCTTGATAGTTACCAAATTCAATGAAGTATTCTTGCCAAGCTTGAACCTGCTTATCACTAAGTTCTTTTTTGCCCTTTTCAAAGGAAATGATAGCAGCTTTATAAAGTTCATTAAAGTACTTCTTCTCATCATCAGACAATTTAATTCCAGTAGCATCAAATGACTTTCCCTTATTTTTCGGATTAGCTTCCCATGCAGCACGGGCATCTTCAATTTTCTTTCGCAAAGCATCCTCTTTCTGCCGGTCTATAGCATGCATCTCTTTCTCGAAGTTTAGTTCCATCTGAGCAATGGTTTTCTTAGAACCTTCATCCATAGCTTTGATACGAGCTTCATCAACTTTCATCTGCAAATCTTCGGCAGAACGCTTTTGTTCCAATGCTTGTTTATCAAGGAGGAGATTGTATTTTTCTGTTTGCTGGCGGAGTTTTTCGGCTTGATTCTCCTGCTTGCTTAATGAACTACCTGTAATACCGCCTAAATCCTTGTAGGATTTCTCTTTAGCCTGCATTTCGTCACGGGCATTCTTCACTTGTTCAGATGTAGCTTTTTGATCATTCAAAAGTGTTTCGTACCCTTTCTTTGCTTTCTCCCAATCTTCTTTTGCTTTGGCAAGATCTTGTTTGTAGGTAGAAGGTTTTACAAGTGCTGCCTCAAGCAGTTTCTTTTGCCCTTCCAATTCTTCTTTAGAGAATGTCCCTGAAAGAAAACTATTACCCGTGATAGTTCCTTTACTAACTCCTTTTAACTGCATCTTAGCTAAAAGACGTTCCCTGTCCTTTATTGCTGCTTCTATTTGTGAATTGGAATACCCTGTCAAATCTGCTAATATAGCATCTGTTTCCTCTTTTTTGAGAGAACCTTCTAATTCTGAACGCTTATTTTTCAGCATTTCCAGTTTAGTATTCTCAGCATTTGTTAACCCTCTACCACCATGATATCTTTGTTTAGCAAGTTTTTCTAAATCAGCAATTTGCTTATTTACGTTAGCCAGTTCATTTTGAGGATTTGTTACAGATTTGTTCTTTTCATACTTGTCTATCTCTTTGTGGATATCAAGTATATGCTGAAGCATTTCTGTTTCTGTCTTGTATTTCTCGAAAATAGCCGGATATTTCTGTATCAACCGGACAAGAGCATCTTTTCTGTCTTCTGTAGCAGCCTTATAATTTTCTGCAACAGACAAATTTTTATCAGTTTCAGCTTTAAGTTTCTGCTCTTTAGCTATTGCTTCATCTTTTGTTTTATTATAATCATCTTCAACCGCTTTCAACTGACGCGTTGTATCAAGTAAGGTGAGGTTAACAGTTATAAGTCCACCAACTGCCACTGCTAACAACACATAAGGATTAGTCAGCATAGCCGCATTCAAAGCTAGTTGCGCCTTTCTTGCCATTACACGGACATTAGTAAGACCGATTTCGACAAGAGTATGTTTGCTTTCGGCAGCAGTAACCAACATCACGGCAGTGCGGTATGTTCCGTAAGTAACGATCAATCCAGCCAATATCTTTTCAACCGTTTCATAGTTTTCCACAATAGAAGTAGCCATAGAAATAGTCTTAGAGGTCAATCCTTGCGTATCTTCCCCTATGGAATTAAGCATTCTGTCCCAGGCATCACCGAGATTACTTATTTGCCCGGACAATGTTTCTGACTGTTTTTGCATGAGGTTATAGAACTTACCGCCTTCATCAGTCATTTTCTTGATAACAGCTTCAACCAGGGGAAAGCCTATTTGCCCAGCAGTTACCATTTTGTTGATTTCTTCCTCCGTTTTACCGAGCATGGTCGCAAGCTCTTTCACAAGAGGAATACCACGCCCCATGAATTGCCGGACATCTTGTGTAAATAATCTGCCTTGTGTTTGAGTCGTTCCGTAAAGATAAACCATGTCTCCCAAAGGGATGGAAAGCCCGGAAGCGATATTACCCAATCGTATCAAGGTATCATTCACATCTTTAGCTTCTGTACCATAAGCGAGTAACTGTTTAGCTCCATCAGCAACCCCTTGAAGGTCAAAAGGTGTTTTGGCAGCAGTTTCCACCATTTGAGCCATCAGCTTATCCGCCTTTTCTTTACTGCCAAGCATAGTTTCAAAGGACATTTGAGTTTTCTGGAACTCGCCTCGGACATTTACCAGATCAGAAATAAACTTATTTATAGCAGCAGCACCCCCGATAACCCCTAATGCTTTCTTCCATGAAATGGCAATACCATTAGTCGTTTCTATAACTTGCTTCCCGTCATTCTTGTACAGAGCGTATTCATCACGGAGTTTCTTTACAGATAAACGGGCGTTGGCTTGCTCTTGGGTAAGTTTAAAAAGCGCATCCCTTTCTTTTCCAAGAGCTTTTTCCTGCTCTCTGATATGATTTAGTAATGATTTATCTTCACCGCCTCTTGATACTATCGTTTTATACAATTCCTTATTTTTACGAATTGTTGTTTGTAAAGTGCCGATAGCATTTTTTTGAACGATAATCTTTTCAGTAAACCCGTTGACGGACTGTGAGGCATCAAATATCTTCTTTTTGAAACCATTCTCCATTTCTGCTCCAGCTTTAGCAGCACTGGTTACTAACTCATCCATTCGTTGAGTGGATGCGGCAAGTTGAGTGTTCAGAGTTTTGAATGCAGCAGGGGATTGCGTGCTATCCATATTCATCAACGTACTCTTTAACTTCTCTATTTCATTGCGAAGTCTTACAACTTCTTCCCAATCCGCTTCCACGCGAAATACGAGCTTTCCCATTTTATTCTTATTTTTAATTATTTACTATTAAAATTACGGTATATCTAAATCTACACATGACTATTTTACAACAAAAAAGTCGCAATTAGCCGATTGTGATAAAATAATTGTGAATGTAGATATTAGAAGCTTATTTTACTATTTCATAGATTGCAAAAGTACGACATTGGAAGAATTGTCGTGAAATAGTTTGAACTGATTTGATTTTAGGCTATTTTTGCTGCAATATCAACATTAAATACACTATTTATGAAAAACGAATTTATTATATCCACGACTAATAATATAGAAGGTTGCCCTATCAAAAAATATATAGACACAATTTGTTCTAACATTGTAATAGGTACGAATATATTTTCTGATTTTGCAGCTTCATTGACTGATTTTTTTGGAGGACGTTCCGATTCATATAAAAGAAAACTTGAAATAATATATAATGAAGCATCAAAAGAATTAAAACAAAAAGCATTAAACATAGGCGCTAATGCCATTATAGGTTTTAAAGTTGATTTTGATGAGATTTCTGGCAAGGACAAATCTATGTTCATGGTGTCTGTATTAGGTACTGCTTGCATTATTGAATATAAAGATGATTGTTCGGAAACTGCAATTAGTAATAGTATAATAGCCCAAGATGAACTTGATAAAGAAATAAAAAGGAGATATATAATATCCCAAATAAATCATGGTGCAGACCTAAAGGAACAATGGTTCGAATTCTTATTAGAAAACCCTCAAATAGATATTATTAACAATCTATTAGATCGATATGTTGCATATTATAAAGGATATGATACCTATAAAGAGAACATCCATTTTATTGAAAAACATTTATCCTTACTTCCTAAAGGTGAAGTAATTGATAAAGTCTATTCAAAATATGAGGCTAATAAAAAAGAAATAAAAGCTCTTATTACCAATTGTAATTTATTCAGTCCGACTAATCTTTTGTCGTTATGCCGAGTGGATTGTCATTTAGCCATAGATCTACTTTTAACTAATACAGACTATTATCGAAAAGAGGATATTTTAGCTATGAGTGAAATATACGATATACTAGCTTCACTCCCTAATACTGGAAAAATAGAAGCAGTAAAAGGAGGACTACTAGGTAAAGAACAAGAGAAATTTATTTGTCAAAATGGGCATAAAAGTTCTCCTAATTCTGAATTCTGTGAAAATTTTAACTGCGGAGTAAATATAAAAGGACTAACAAAAGATGAAACTTGGACAATATCAAAATTCAAGCAAAGAATAGATGTTTTGAACGATATGATGAAATAATTGATAAAGATAATGCGCACCCCAACTTAATGAGGTGCGCATTATTTTTAATTCGCTTGATAACCACCTATACACATAAAAGCACGCTTAGTATCTTTTCTAAATTTAGGTGTCCGAGTATAATAGCTGGAAATATCATTCATGTTGTCGGAAATGGTTGATTTATTCTCAAATCCAAGAGAAGAACCAATCACTTCTCTTAGCCCATGCTTCATCTTTTTTCCTGCCAATGCTTTGGGATCGAATAGAGATACCACTACAAACAGAAAGACTTTCCTTTCGTACACAGATAGCTTATCTTTAGCTATCATCATTTTATATTTGTCGAGAAGTAATGGAATTTGTTTCATGTCATTCAGGATTGGTTTTCCAAGTGATTCTATCCTGGTTTTCAAATCATCCTCTTCCCGGATGGCATTTTTTAATTCAGACACTTCACTAAACAATGTAGATTCTTTATTAGAATGAAAAAGACTATGAATAAATTCTCTACCTTTTTGCGTCCAAACAGTACTAACGTATGAACGAGTTTCATCATCTATCGTTTCTGTGTACGTTTGAGTATCGGTATATCCCATATTCTGATATTTGGAAGTTAATACCCAAGTTTGCCCAACCTTATATTGAATACCCATTTCTTTGAGTTTCTTATTCAGTGTTTCAGCACTCCAATCGTATTCTTTCGCTATTTGTGTAGTGGTATACGTACCGTCAGAAGATATGTACTCATCATAACACTTCACCTTGGGAGCTGACTGCTTGACCTCGTTAGTTAGAAGATTGATTGTCTCGCTTTGATTCGCATTCTCTGCCAACAAACATTCTTTCTCGGCTTTGGCGACCTCTAAACGCTTGTTGAGTACTTGCATTGCGTAGGCGATGGCTTCATCGTCATTGCTTACGGTGGTTACGCCGGTGCGAAGAAGTTCTTCTATCTTCATATCTACCCAGACTGCTAAAGCAGGGTTTAATTTCTGAGCTACACGAATAGCGACAAGACGGTGTCCCCATGTCCCCTGTTGCGAAATATCCCCGCCTTTTCTAACTATCAGTAAATCAGCCGAACTAAAATTTTTTATTTCGGTAAGAGCATTTACATATTCTCTGATTTCCAGAGAGTTAATGATTGTGGATAAATTCTTGTTCGGATACGGTTTTGCCATAGCCGTTAAATTAACCATCACATCTTTTCCTCTTTCAAAAGGAATTTGATTACCTTTGTAATCGAAGTTAATAATTGATGCATTCATACTGTTATTGATTTTGCGTAGGCAGGTGTTCCAGCACTTGCCTACATTGTTAATATTAGATTCTGTTGATAGTTGCTTTCACGTCATTACGATAGTCGCGCCCCCAGTCATTACACCCCATTTTAGAACCGTAGTAAGAACGGTAGTTACGATAATCACGAGCACCATTCTTTGCCTTGTATTCAGCAGCACGTCTGGCATTATTTTCTGCTACTCTCACTTCTT
>Ga0192244_10428_pt1 | contig 16870 bp, 16 predicted proteins | sample Koala_Koa27_L3_FD_131234 | JGI IMG/M metagenome (GOLD analysis project Ga0192244, IMG submission 131234) | Enriched cells from koala feces incubated with labeled cellulose particles, San Francisco Zoo, California, United States - Koala_Koa2-7_L3 ... | reverse complement strand
ATGAAGAGCAGGGTTATTCGGTGCATATGTCTTTAAGTTCTTCAATGTTTTTGTTGATGTTGTCCAGGTGTTTGTACATTACTTTTTTGTAAAACAGACAGATTATCAGGACGTCGAACAGGGCAAAGGCAATAATGAGCAGCACTTGTGCTCCGGCTGGCTTGTGGTGATAGTCCATTATCCAATAGTTAAGCACATTGAAAAGCAGTGCCCAGATGCAGATGCCTGCCACTTCGTATCGGGTCCAGCTTCGCAGTACGGCCATGCGTCGGCTTACTTCGGCTACGCTCATCTCGTCGATGTGTATGGTGTTGCTCCACCGGTATGATTTCCAGTCCCACCAGATGCCGATAAGGATGCTGAGGGCTATGAATGCCAGAAAAGCAACGGCTTTGCCTTGCAGGTCGGGTGCGTCGGATAGCGAGGTTATCAGTGCACAGACTATGGCTACGGCTACCAGTGCAATAATGCCGATAGCAACCGACAGGCGTTGCATCCCGGTGATGCGTCCCAGGCTTTTACGGGTGTTAGCCTTATGGCGGGCTATCAGGTTGGCAATTTGCTCATCGCTGGTTACCGTTTGTTTCTGTAAGCGAGCGTCCACGGTTTTCCAGGTTTTCTTCAGTTCATCCAATTCCATATTTATTCCTCCTTGTTCATTTTCCTTAGTTTGTCTTTGATGCGGCTCAGCCGGGTTGCCACGTTGGTCAGTGTCAGTCCGGTAATTTCGGCTATTTCTTCATAGCTTTTCTCTTCCAGGTAAAGCAGTATGATGGATTTTTCCAGTTGTCCCAGCCGGTTTATCATGCGGTAGAGTTGTCGTAACATTGCCTCTGTCTCGTCTGATTCTTCCGTGCGGTCGGCTTCCCTGGTCAAGGTTACGATTTCGGGCATGTTTTTCTCTTTCCGGATGAAGCTGATGCAGGTGTTCAGTGCAATGCGGTATATCCACGTAGACATCTTGCACTCTTTGCGGAACTTGGGAAAGGCTTTCCACAGGTTGAGCACTGCCTCCTGGTATAAGTCGTTGAGCGGAGCATGAGGCGTGGCATACAGGTAACAAACCTTGTAAATGACGCGCTCATATTCCCGTATGACTGATACGAACTCTTGTTCTACGTTTTCCATCTCTTTACATAAGGGTGGTTGGTTGTTTCAAGGGGGGAGGCAAGGTTTCCATGAACGGAAACAATGCCTGCCTCCCTGCTTTATGGGTCGCATGTCTGCCGATAAAATCACAGTCGACACGGCAAATATACACAAAAGGACAGTTTGTGAAAAGAGGAGCAGATGTTATAAGGCGTTAAGATTTTCCTGTACAGAGGAGGGTGAGGAACAAAGAGATTAAAATGGAGTAGGGATTACGTGATTTGGCGAGTGTGTTTTTGTGCAAGTTTCTCACTTTTCTTTAACAAAAAGCAAGTAAAAAGGTATTTGAGCTGACAGGGCTTTTGACTAAAAATGGCAAACCAGCGGAAAGATGATTCTTTTCTGCGTATAAATATTCAAAATTTTGCATGAAAGTCTCTCCAAATATGTGTTTTATGCAGTAATTATTTATCTTTAGAAAGGAACGGATGGTTTTTCTCAAGACATATAACCTGTTGCGGCGTTGCTTCTGACAGGTTACGGACGTGCTTCTGACAGGTGACAAGTTTGTTTGTAACCCGTTTGCTGCGTTTTGCCGGTTTTAAAGGGCTGTTTTGAGAGCTTTCCCGCTCTAGATTTTTTGTAAGGATTTCGTTATTTCATTGAAAGATAGCAGGATATTGGAAATTCGCTTTGTTTTTCTGATTTAGTTGTCCGGTTGGCTTGAAACAGACGATTCTCAAGCCTTTGCTCAATCAAATTGTCAAATTGTTATTGGCGTTTATCGCTTCCACTAACTTAAGTTGATGCAGGCGATAATTGTAATCGTTCCGATTTTGGTTTATGAAAAATGTGATAGGAGGTTTGATTGTTTTAAACGAACGCTCTACCTTTGCAAAATAATAAACAAACAACTGAAATAATGAGGAGACTATTAAAACTATTTTGCATGGCCCTGCTGCTGGCCGGATGCAACGACATGGATGAGTTGAGAAGGGAGCTGCCCGAAGATTTTTCGATAGATGCCATTACTGACATATCGGGGCTGACTTACAGTGAAATCGAGAACTTACCGATAGATGATTACCAAAAGGAAAATATGCGTCGGAATGGCGGTATGCTGATAAATACTACCGTTAGCATGACAAATGCAAACCAGGCTTATGATTATGTAGATTTGTATTTAACCACCGATGAAAGCTATCTGCCTCCTTTTGAAGACGGTTATCTTCCAAACTATGGAGGAGAATGGGGGGAAGTCATACAGATTGATTACCTGCATTCCGAACATCCACTGTTTTACTTGTATTACTATGGAATGGACAGATGGACGTGGGGCGAAGAAAAACTGTATGGCAAAATGAGCCTTGAATTGTGGAATTCTGATTTTCCCGGCTTTGTAGACGATTGTCTTAAGTCTGACGGTTATACGCAAAAATATTCATCGGTAATCTCGTTCCAGCTTCCCAGAGTCGTGCTTAGAGATTGCTTTACAAACGGGATTGGTAATGGGCTGTACATGTCTTTTGTGGTTGTTCTCAGCGACGAAGATGCCTGGAGAGTGGAAGAGGGTTTTCAGGGAGGCTTCTGCTACAGCCAGACAGATGAATTGCCCGACATGACTGATGGAGTCGTTTATTCCAGTGAAGAGTTTTATAACGGTAACACCTTTTTTGCGATTAACACAATTGTGCAGTCATTGCAGGCTGGTACTTATTACCTGCGCGGTTTTGTCACACTGGGTGGCGAACCGGTTTATACACCGGTGCATAAAGTAATTGTTGAATAATATAATAAGGTATATAGAAATGAAGCAAATCATACTAATTGCATTAGCCTTTTGGTTGGGCTTGACCGTGGCTGTAGCCCAAGAAGTGACGGTCGATACGGTTGCAGTGCCTGCCGGGCAGGTAGTTGTCACTACGCACGACATACGTGGCGTGGTAACTGACCGTAAACAGCAACCCATTGTTGGAGCATTGGTACGAGTGGAGGGAACCGACATAAGTACTGTGACCGATGTGGACGGTAAATTCCTGTTGCGTGACGTGCCCGTGGACGCTGGAAAGATTCTTGTAGAATCGGTGGGTATGGAGACTGCCACATGGGACATTGATACCCCCATACAAGTGACGCCACGTCGCAGGAAACTCTCGTTTGTGGTTTCGACAGGAGCTGTGATGAGCCGCTATACGTACAATGGAGGAAGTTTCAAGGCCGGTTACGAAATCGGTGTGGGCATTGAGGTAAGGCGGTCGGCACACTGGGCGTTCCGCCCCATGTTGCAGTTCACCAGCCGTGGCACGATTTATGAGTCGGACGCTTCGCATTATACCTTCAAGGAGAGTTGGAATCCTATGATGCTCGATTTACCCTTGTATTTCGTCAACCGGCATAAGCTGGCCTATAAGACGAATTTGGTATTTTCGTTCGGTCCCGTATTGTCATGGGGATTGGGCGGAAAGGTGACCTCCGAGTACAACGGAATTAAGAGCGAATACGACATTTACAAAAGCAAATATGCTTATGAGTATTACGAAGAAACCCATTCCCTGCTGCATCCCTTCAGCTTTGGTGCTGCCTATAGTTTGGGGGTGGAATACAAACAGCTTACCGTAGGTGTTTGGGGCAAGAATATGGCCGTTACGACCGACGACGAAGGTCTCTCTTTATCTACTGGGGAACACAACTGGTCGCTTATGTTTGGTGCGGCCTACCGTTTTTAAATTCATTGACAGAAAGGAATTACGATGAAAAAGATATTTATCGCATTATTGTTGGTCGGTGCGGGGACTACCGCATTGCTGGCACAGGGACAACGGGTGAAAAACCGCATCATAGACAAGGACTATTATCCTGTAGACCATGCTACGGTTATTGTAAAGGGAACCAACATCCGTACGACAACCGACAAGGATGGTAACTTTGTGCTGGAGGAAGTGCCGCTCATACTTGATTCCATCGAAGTGCAGAAGGATAAAAATGTCTACTTGGCGGCTACGCCTCTGCACATTCAAATGAAACGAGAGTTGGCCGACCGCTTTTCGTGGTACGTGAAACTGGGAGGCGGTTATCCGTTCCTGGACATGGAAGCGGGCAGTGGTGTCATAGGCGCAAGTAGTTATGAGGTATATGGCGGTGTGGGCGTAGACATACGCTTGAGCCGGCACTGGTCGTTCCAGCCAGGTATCGGACTGACTTACCGCCGGATGGCCGGTGACGACTACGATTACTTTTACGACAGTTCTAGCGGACAGTCTTATTATTTCGACGGGCTGATTTACGAAACGGGGGTGCTCGAGGTACCTTTGTTGTTTGCTCTGCGTTTCCCGATGGGCAGTTCGTTGAACTTGGTGGTGCGCATGGGAGGTTACATGGACTTGGGCCTGTGGGGTACGTTGAAGCATCAGTGGGAGTCAAGTACATCTTCTACACCGCTTGGTGACGAAATAAACGTGTTTAAAGAACACCGTTTCTGCGGAGGCGGAGCCTATGGGCTGGGGATTGAGATGGGACGGCACTTCATGCTGGGTTTTCTGGGACACACGGGTTGGAGTTCGTATGATTACAGCAGAGGATTTACCAGCATAGCTTTCGAGGTGGGTTACCGTTTCTGAGGAGGTTGGCAAAAAGGGGGCGGTCAGAGATTGGCCGCCAAGAATTTGCGCATCACGTCGACAGGCATGTCCCGGCGACGGGCATAGTCTTCCAACTGGTCGTTGCCGATGCGGCCTACGGCAAAATAACGGGCGGCGGGATGTGCAAGCATCAATCCACTGACGGAGGCATGCGGCTGCATGGCTCCGTTTTCGGTTAGAAGGATACCAATCCGGCGAAGGTCGAGCAGGCGGTCGATGAGGAAATTCACCGACTGGTCGGGCAGGGAAGGGTAGCCCACGGCGGGACGGATGCCTTGAAACTTTTCTTGCAGCAGGTCGGCCACGGGCAGCTGTTCGTCGGGGGCATATCCCCAGGCTGTGCGGCGCACGTACTGGTGCATTTTTTCGGTTGCGGCTTCGGCCAGACGGTCGGAGAGGGTTTGTAGCAACAGTCCCTCGTAAGGGTCGTCGTGACAGAGGGCGTGCCTGGAGGAACTCACGCTGGCGGCAAACACGCCTACCACATCTTCTATTCCCGAAGAGCGGGGACGCACAAAGTCGCTCAGGCACAGGTAAGGTCCTTCGCCGGTCTGCTGGCGTAGCAGGGGAAAGGTCAGTCCGTCGAGCAGCAGGTTGTCGCCATCGGCATTGGCATGGCACAGTCTGAAAAGGCAACGTATCTCAAGCTCCCCGTCCAGACGTGCCAGCATGCGGCCGGCTTCCTTGAAGAGCTGCATGGCTTCGGCTGCCTTGGCACGGTCGGCTTCGGCAAACGAGGCCAGCCATGCGGCGCGGCACGAGTCGCATCCGTGCAGTCCGGCAATAGACGCATAGCGCGGCTGGAATCCCCAGGCGTGGAAAAAATAAATCCAGTTGATGTAGGGGGTGGTTTCGGCCACCGGGTAAGTCAGCAGCGTGGCTGATGGGGTGTACGTTGTATTCATGTGGCAAAGATAGCTCTTCTTCTCCGTTAATCAATCAGTGCATATTGCAGAAAACAAAAGAAAGCATTGTCATATAATAGGTGCGTAAATGGCAAACATACCGACGGACGACAAGAGGGTACCGATGGCATGTTGCTCGAATGGGTATGAATGCTTTATGGTGAACCGTTGGGTTTATCGGGCCTTTTCCAACAAGTCGGTTTTGTCAAGGATGACTTTATCGATTACAAATTCGGGGATGTTGAACGAATACAGGCAGTCGCGGTAAAACGACGGCTCCTCTTGAGGAACGGGGAAGGCTTTGCTGCAATGTCCCTCCGCGTCTATGTGGAAAAGATAGGGGCTGGTATACAGCCCGTCCATCCTGCGGCTACTCACCACCATCCACCTGCTGTTGCTGCTCCACGAATGGTAGCTTTCCGCATGGCTGCTGTTGGCGTTGTCCATGCGGCGGCTCTTTCCCGTTTTCAGGTCGGTGATGTAGAGGTCGGACTCTTGGTGCCAGATGGAAAAATAACCATAATCCGAAAGGGTGTATGCCAGGAACCTTCCGTCGGGCGATTCTCTTGGAAAGGACACGCTGCCGTTCTCCAGTTGGCTGTTGTACAGTGTGTCGACTTTATCTCCAAATGTGCCCGTTTCTTCATCAAAAGATATGGTGCATAGGCTGAATTGAATTGATTTGTATTCGTCGGGCATTTGGGCAGATTTGGCTGTACAGAAATACAGTGTCTTCCCGTCAGCCGAAAAGGATGGAAGGTTTTCAAATACGTCTGCTGAGGCCAGCAGGGAATCGGTAAGTACTTTTTTATTCTTGATATCGTATACCGATATATTGGCCGAGGTGTCGAACACTTCTATTCTGTTGCTGTCGTTCGTATGGAAGGCCTGCCTGATATCGTTCGACGAATAAGCTATGAATTTTCCCGAAGGATGCCAGGCGGGATATACGAACGAATTGATAACAGACCCCTTTTCGGGTGCTATTTTCTCAATGTTTCCATCGATACACAAGTATGTACCGCCTAGCTTGGCTCGCATGTGCAGTGACATTTTGTCGGCCTGCCGGTTGCTGAACGCATGACAGTTCATGCAGTTATATGCAGTCTTTTCGTTGGTCAGTATCGCTTCTTCGCGAAAGGAGGTCAGGTCACGCTGATAGATACCCATTTTGTTCCAAAGTTCGTAGCCGGGGTTGATAAGGCGATAAACCAGCCATTGATCAATCTTGTCCTCGGATATATGCCAGGTAAACGGAGCGTATGCATACCATTTCCCTTCCTTTTTTGTGTAGACTTTGACAGATAGGGAATCGCCTGCCGAATGTTCGAGCAGTTTTTTCCAAGGACGTTCTGGTATCATGAAGCGGCCTTTGCTGGCTTTTACGACAAGTTTCTTACCGTTGCCTGCAATGACGCTGACAGCATCGTCTGCCTGGGTTGACAGTTGAAACCTCAGCGGGGCTATATTGGCTGGTATGGTCAGCTGGGTATAGTCGGGAAAGATTTCGGGCATGGACGGGATTTCGTGGTCGGGCGCGGGCTCTTGGACTGTACACGATGCCATGAGGAAAACCATCAGACATAACCTTGGAATGCGTATATGTACATTCGTCATCATCATCTTAGAATTTATCTGTTGAACATAAAATAATACCAATAGGAGCCGGCATATTTGCCTCTGAGGACACGGGACGGATTACTTCCTGTCCGGCGTGCATGGATTACATCGTTACGGAACGACTTGAAACGGTTTATCACGGCCTCGTCCAGTCCGTATTCTTTCCATTTGTCTGCCTCTTTTTCGTGCATGATTATGAATGCTTCCTGAAAATGTACGGGCATGCTTTGTCCTGTCTCGGCATAAATTTTGATTAAATCCGAGAAGGCGGTGATGTTTTTTGAGATGAGGCACAATGCACCATAGTAATGCACTGCAGGGGTGTATTCCGGATATGTTTTCACAATTTGGTAGATGTTGTCATATTGCGTAGCAGTAGTCAACAAATTGGTACCGGCTATGCATTTTCGTTTTGTCATAATCTCTGGGTCACTTTTCAGATATTCGGGGTTTTCAATCAAGTGCCTGTAGTGGGATGCGGCTTTGCAGTACGAACGGGTATCTTCAAGGATTCTGATATACTTTAAAGCCACATTGTAATATCCGAATATGACATTCGTTTGAACCAACCGGAGCAATAACCGGGGATTCATTCCTCTTTCGGTTGCTACAAGTCCTTCGAATGCCATTTCTTGTGCGAGTGCTATATTGCCCATACGGTAATATACATCACTCAGAAGCATTGAGGAATTGACTGATTGATCCCACGGTATGACAAGCCCTTTGATACCGGGCTGGTCGTAGTAGAAGAGAGAATCTCCCATGATGCCAAGTTCGGACAAAGCCAGATTTTGATAGCATGCATGCATGAAATTCTGTCTGGGGCGCAAACCGTTAAATTCAAGCAACTTTTTCCATTGTTTGGTGCGTGTATAATAGTCCAGCCGCTTGACTGTGTAGGTCTTTTCATTATTATATTTTTCCGTTCCCCAGTGTAACACCATACCGGCAATAACTATTTGGACGGTGAAAAAGGCATAGTTGACTTTTGGGGAGATACTGCCATGCCAGTTCACAAGCAATGAAGCCAGAAATACATTCAGTAGAACAGCAACGGCAGTATAGTAATGTAAGGCTTGTGCCGACAGGTGGGCGTGATAATACAGGTCGAAGGTAAAAGCGAATCTAGCCTGGGGTATTATATCCATATTGCATAAAATGTATGGGATAAGGCAACTCCATGGAATAAACAAGAGCGTACTCCATTTGTATTTTCCCTTGGTGGCTGCTACTTCATAGATAATGCAACCGATTACAGCTGTAAATACTGCTGGCCCGGTAATGAAATACCCTAATGGTATGGCTGCTGCCATATATACCCATCTTGATGTTCGTGATGGGAAACGGAGGTAAATATTGAGGAGAAAGATGGAAAATATGGTTCCGAGTGTTCCCTCCCAATGATAAACAAAATCGGTTTGCATCCACAATAAGGCTATTCCGGGAAACAGATATAGCAAGGGGAAGTTTTTTCTATTGCATATTTTCTTCCATATATCATAATTTTGCCATGAAATGATACAAAAAAGCAAAGACGAAATCATAGCACCGACCACAGGAGTGATAAAGAATTGGGTCATAAAGGCGGTAAGATAGGATATTAGTCCTCCTATTTTAAAAATTCGTTCAGATGCGTAGCTTTTGTTGAAAGCAAATATATCCATCTGCTCGATATATGGGTAATTATAAGCGAAAAAAGCGTAACAATAGTATACAATGAAGCAATAGCAAAGTATCCATAGTATAATGCTTCGTGAATGGCTTTTTATATTCATAATTTAATTTTATTCAAAGAATTGATAGCAAAAGTACATAATTTAATGTAAGTTTGATATCGGAATAAGGAAATATTTAAATGAGTGAAGCTTGTGTAACACGCCTATGTCCACACAAAACATTGACCTCATTTTTTTTCATGAATAATCATTTGAGTTTTTTGGAGAGAGGGAGAAAGATTTAATATGGCTTGTGCTCGTTTGTAATGAGTATTTGTTAACCTTTTTCAAGTTATGAAAGATTAGAGGAATAAAAGGGGGAGTACTAATAAAAAGAAAACCTCTAGAATGTTGACTCCTAGAGGTTTATGAGACTGATTTTCATGCTTAAGCGGTGCGGACGGGACTCGAACCCGCGACCCCATGCGTGACAGGCATGTATTCTAACCAGGCTGAACTACCGCACCAAAGTCTCATTGTTTTGTTGCTATCTCTCTCGATTGCGGTTGCAAAGGTAGAGCTTTTTCTGGAATCTGCAATAGATAAAACGACATTTTTTTGAATGCTTTTTCGGTGGAATCCTGTTGTACGCTCATTTATAGAACTTTGTGAGGCCGGTCTTTTTTAACTTTTTTGTGTCGCTTGGCTCAAAGAACGAATGGCAGATGACAGCCTGCGAAACGGCGTTCAAGTGGTAAACGAAACTTTTTTTACAGGCTTTTAAACTTTTTGCTTTAAATGCTTACTGTTTTATGATAAATCGTTATTTTTGTCGCGGAAAAGCGAGAATATTGAATTGTGATTGAAAAACATCTATTATTGATAAAAAAGAAAATGAGAACAGCCAAATTGTTGCTGCATTGCCCTGACAAGCCGGGCATATTGGCAGAAGTGACTGACTTTATAACTGTAAATAAGGGAAACATCATTTATTTGGACCAGTATGTAGACCACGTGGAGAATATTTTTTTCATGCGGATAGAGTGGGAGTTGAAAGACTTTTTGATTCCCCAGGAAAAGATAGAAGATTATTTTGCCACTTTGTATGCGCAGAAATATGAAATGAACTTTAAACTCTATTTTTCGGACATGAAGCCGCGTATGGCTATCTTTGTTTCAAAAATGTCGCACTGCTTGTTTGATTTGCTTGCACGTTACACGGCGGGTGAATGGAATGTGGACATTCCTTTGATTATTAGCAATCATCCTGATTTGCAGCATGTGGCTCAGCGCTTTGGCATTCCCTTTCATCTTTTCCCTATTACCAAGGAAACAAAAAAGGAGCAAGAGGTTTGCGAAATGGATTTATTAGCCAAACATGAAATAGACTTTATTGTGCTGGCTAGGTATATGCAGGTGCTCTCTGAGCAGTTGATAGATGCTTATCCCAACCGTATCATCAATATTCACCATTCTTTCCTTCCGGCATTTGTAGGAGCCAAACCTTATCATGCGGCTTTTGAGCGGGGAGTGAAGATTATTGGTGCAACCAGCCATTATGTAACAACCGATTTGGATGCCGGGCCTATTATCGAACAGGATGTGGTGCGTATTACCCATAAGGATACCGTGCAGGACCTTATAAACAAAGGTAAGGATTTGGAAAAAATAGTACTTTCGCGCGCTGTGCAGAAGCACATTGAACACAAGGTGTTGGCATATAAGAATAAGACTGTAATATTTAATTGATGATACCATGAAAGTAGTTGTTGTGAAATATAATGCAGGCAACATCTGTTCGGTAGATTATGCCTTGAGACGCCTAGGTATTGAGGCTATGGTGACTTCGGACAAGGAAAAATTGCAGGCTGCCGATAAGGTGATTTTTCCAGGAGTGGGTGAGGCAAAGACTACGATGGCTTTTTTGCAGGCCAGCGGGATGGATGTTTTGATTAAGAATCTGAGACAACCGGTGCTGGGCATCTGTCTGGGTATGCAGTTGATGTGCCGTCATTCGGAAGAGGGCGATGTGGACGGTTTGGGAATTTTCGATACGGATGTGAGACGATTTGTTTCGTTGCGGCATGAAGATAAGGTACCCCATATGGGCTGGAATACAATAACTGATTTCTCTGGCCCGCTTTTTGCCGGGTTAGGGGATGAAGCCTGTGTTTACTTTGTACATAGTTATTATGTGCCTTTGAATAACTGTACGGCGGCGGTGACAGACTATATTCAGCCGTTTAGCTCCGCTTTACATAAGGATAATTTTTATGCAACACAATTTCATCCTGAGAAGAGCGGTAGTGTGGGTGAGCATATCTTGCGTAACTTTTTGCAGTTGTAAACATGTGAAATCTAATACCCGACGAAATGATAGAGTTAATTCCTGCTATTGATATTATTGACGGTAAATGTGTACGCCTTTCACAAGGATTGTACAGCAGTAAGAAAATCTACAGAGAAGACCCTTTGGAAGTAGCCAAGGAACTGGAAGACTATGGAATAAGCCGATTGCATATGGTTGATTTGGATGGAGCTGCTTCTAAACACATAGTGAATTATCGCACCTTGGAGCGCATAGCAACGCATACTTCACTGATTATTGATTTTGGTGGTGGTGTGAAAAGTGATGAAGACTTGGATATTGCCTTTAAAAGTGGTGCACAGATGGTTACGGGAGGTAGTATAGCTGTTTCGCAACCCGATATTTTTTGCAAATGGCTGCATACCTATGGAGCTGATAGGATTATTTTGGGAGCGGATGTCAAGGGCACCCGTATTGCAGTGAATGGTTGGAAGGAAGACAGCGATTGCGAGGTTTTTTCTTTTTTGGAGGATTATTGGGAGAAGGGGATAACTAAAGTTATTTGTACGGATATTGGCTGTGATGGTATGTTGCAGGGGCCGTCCCTTTCTTTATATAAAGAAATAAAGGAACGTCTTCCCAAACTGTATCTGATAGCGAGTGGCGGAGTAAGTAGTGTGGAGGATATTCGCAGGCTGGAAAAAGCAGGCGTACCTGCTGTGATTTTTGGAAAAGCATTGTATGAAGGCCGTATAGCCTTAAATGATTTAAAGGAATTTTTATAAATAAATAGTATAAGTAGATGTTAGCAAAACGACTGATACCTTGTCTTGACATTAAAGATGGGCAAACGGTAAAGGGGATAAACTTCGTCAATTTGCGTCATGCAGGAGATCCTGTTGAGCTGGCCCGTGCCTATAGCGAACAAGGGGCTGACGAATTGGTTTTTTTGGATATTACTGCAAGTTATGAAGGACGGAAAACTTTTGTCGAATTGGTGAAGCGGATTGCGGCCAACATTAGTATTCCTTTTACAGTAGGTGGTGGCATCCACGAATTGGAAGATGTGGACAGGCTGTTAAGTGCGGGAGCAGATAAAATCTCCATTAATTCATCTGCTATCAGGCATCCTGAACTGATAGATGAGATTGCCGGGCATTTTGGATCGCAGGTGTGCGTGTTGGCAGTAGATGCCAAACAAACAGACAAGGGATGGAGGTGCTATTTGAATGGCGGACGTGTGGAAACGGATAGGGAACTTTTTGCTTGGACTCGGGAAGCACAGGATAGAGGTGCTGGGGAAGTGCTTTTTACCAGCATGAATCACGACGGTGTAAAAAATGGATATGCCAATGAGGCACTTGCTGCTTTATCCGGACAACTTTCTATTCCGGTTATTGCCTCAGGAGGTGCTGGGAAAAAGGAGCATTTTCGTGATGCTTTTTTGCATGGAAAAGCAGATGCTGCATTGGCTGCCAGTGTTTTTCATTTCGGAGAAATAAAAATTCCCGATTTAAAATCGTATCTTTGCACCCAGGGAATTCCCATGCGGCTTGTGTGAACTCTCTGACTATTGAATCTTGTTAATTTGGAAAATAAGAATGGTTTTGAATTTTGATAAAATGAACGGGCTTGTACCGGCAATTATACAGGATGCTGATACAGCCAAAGTCTTGATGCTTGGATTTATGACAAAAGAGGCCTATGAGCGTACAATTGAGACGGGCAGAGTAACTTTTTATAGTCGTACAAGGAAGTGTCTATGGACAAAAGGCGAGGAAAGTGGAAATTTTCTTAATGTGGTTTCCATAAAAGAAGACTGCGATCAGGATACTTTGCTTATACAGGTTCATCCTGTAGGACCTGTATGCCATACGGGTACTGATACTTGCTGGGGAGAAAAGAATGAGCAGCCTGTCATGTTTTTGAAAACTTTGCAAGACTTCATTTGTAAGCGCCATGCAGAATTACCGGAAGGTTCGTATACTACAAGCCTTTTTAAGTCAGGAGTGAACAAAATGGCCCAGAAGGTTGGTGAGGAGGCTGTTGAAACGGTGATAGAGGCTTGTAACGGTACCGATGAGCGTTTGATATACGAAGGGGCGGACTTGCTTTATCATTTGATTGTGTTGCTTACTTCAAAGGGATACCGCATTGAAGATCTAGCTTTGGAATTGAAGGAAAGACATAGTGTCACTTGGAAAAAGCATTAATCCATACAGAAAAAGGCAATTGCCGGAATAACTGAAGAGGAATTTATGTGTAATGAGTGAAGTATTGATAAAATATAGAAATGTAGAAGTACATCAGCAGGAACTCTGTGTGTTGACCGAGTTGGATTTGGAGCTTCATAAAGGAGAATTTGTTTACCTGATAGGTAAGGTCGGTTCGGGTAAGACCAGCTTGCTTAAGACCTTTTATGGAGAATTGGAAATTACGTCGGGAGGTGCAGAAGTGCTGGGGTATAATATGTATCAGATTAAACGCAAATACATTCCTCAGTTACGCCGTAAGTTAGGAATTATATTCCAAGACTTTCAATTACTGACAGACAGAACGGTATACGACAATCTAGAGTTTGTGCTGCGTGCTACCGGTTGGAAAAACAAACGGGAGATTAAAGAGCGGATAGAAGAAGTTTTGAAACTTGTGGGAATGGAAAATAAAGGATATAAGTTGCCTCATGAACTTTCAGGAGGAGAGCAGCAACGCATAGCCATTGCACGTGCGGTTCTCAATTCACCGGAAATTATTTTGGCCGATGAACCTACCGGGAATTTGGATGTGGAGACTGGATATGGTATCGTTAGGCTTCTGCATGATATATGTAATTCGGGTACATTGGTAGTAATGACAACACATAATTTACATTTGCTGCGTGATTTTCCAGGGCAAGTGTATTGTTGTAAGGAACACAAGCTGATGAATGTGACTGAAGAATATGCAAAAGCACAGGGTTGAGAATAAAGTAGTGTAGGCTTTAATATGGCCTGGGAAAATATAAATATAAATTAAATACAAGGACGAAAATGAAAGTTTTAAAGTTTGGAGGTACTTCTGTTGGTTCAGCAAAGCGAATGAAAGAAGTAGCCAAATTGATTACCGATGGTGAACGTAAAATTGTAGTTCTGTCTGCAATGTCAGGCACAACAAATACATTGGTGGAAATTTCGGATTATTTGTACAAAAAAAATCCGGAAGGTGCCAACGAGGTTATCAACAGGTTGGAGGCTAAATATCGTCAGCATGTTGACGAGTTGTATACCACGTCGGAGTATAAACAGAAGGGATTGGAGTTGATAAAATCTCATTTTGATTATATTCGTTCTTACACGAAAGATCTTTTTACCTTGTTTGAGGAGAAGATTGTATTGGCTCAAGGCGAGCTGATTTCTACAGCCATGATGAATTACTATCTGCAGGAATGCGGAGTGAAATCGGTTTTACTTCCTGCTTTGGAATTCATGCGTACGGATAAAAACGCAGAGCCTGATCCTATTTATATAAAGGAGAAATTGCAAGTCCAGTTGGAACTGTATCCTGAGGCTGATATTTATATTACACAAGGTTTTATTTGCCGTAATGCTTATGGAGAGATTGATAACCTTCAACGCGGTGGAAGTGATTATACGGCATCGCTTATTGGTGCAGCTATCAATGCCTCTGAAATTCAGATTTGGACGGATATTGATGGCATGCATAACAATGATCCCCGCATAGTTGACGAAACTTCTCCTGTGCGTCATCTACACTTTGAAGAAGCTGCTGAATTGGCTTATTTTGGGGCTAAGATTTTGCATCCTACCTGTGTACAGCCTGCCAAGTATGCCAATATTCCGGTGCGCTTGCTGAACACAATGGATCCAGCTGCTCCTGGAACATTGATTTCTAATGACACAGAGAAAGGGAAGATTAAAGCAGTTGCTGCAAAGGATAATATCACGGCGATAAAGATTAAATCCAGCCGTATGCTACTTGCACATGGTTTTCTGCGTAAAGTTTTTGAAATATTCGAGAGTTATCAGACTTCTATCGATATGATTTGTACTTCAGAAGTCGGTGTTTCGGTTTCTATTGATAATATAAAGCATCTGAATGAAATTTTAGATGACCTGAAAAAATATGGAACTGTGACAGTTGATAAAGATATGTGTATAATTTGTGTTGTAGGAGATTTGGAATGGGAAAATGTTGGTTTTGAGGCCAAAGCTTTGGATGCAATGCGCGATATTCCTGTTCGCATGATTTCTTTTGGGGGAAGTAATTATAACATATCTTTCTTGATACGTGAGTGTGATAAAAAGGATGCTTTACAGTCTTTGAGCAAGGCTTTGTTCAATGAATAGTGTTTGATATATGATGTTTTTAATATAGTGAGGGCGCAAGTTGCACGATTATTATTTGTGTAGCTTGCGTTTTTTGTAAGAAACTGATTTTTAGAGTATGAAAGGAATATTTCCAATTGATAAATTTCAAAAGTTACCTACACCGTTTTATTATTATGACACCCAGGTATTGCGTGATACATTGAATTGTATCCGTAAAGAGGTTTGCAAATATGATAATTATGTAGTCCATTATGCTGTAAAGGCAAATGCAAATCCTAAAGTGCTGGCTATTATTCGTGAAAATGGGTTGGGAGCCGATTGCGTGAGCGGTGGCGAAGTGCGTGCTGCGGTTAAGGCAGGCTTCCCTGCTGATAAGATTGTTTTTGCTGGAGTCGGGAAGTCTGATTGGGAAATAAATCTTGCTTTGGATTATGGTATTTATTGCTTTAATGTTGAATCAATTCCTGAATTGGAAGTGATAAATGATTTGGCAACAGCAAAAGGAAAGATTGCTAAGGTGGCTTTTCGTATAAATCCCAATGTAGGTGCACATACACATGCAAATATTACTACCGGACTTGCCGAGAACAAGTTTGGCATTAGTATGGCCGATATGGAACATGTAATAGATATTGCTGAAAGTTTGGAACATGTAGATTTTATAGGATTGCACTTTCATATCGGTTCGCAAATTCTGGACATGGGTGATTTTGTAGCTTTGTGTAATAGAATTAATGAATTGCAGGATAGATTGGAAGCTCACCATATTCATGTAAAATATATTAACGTGGGGGGGGGGCTTGGCATAGACTATGCACATCCCAATCGGCAAGCTATACCTTCATTTAAAGAATATTTTGAGACTTATGCTACACACTTACGGCTTCGTGCTTCTCAAACCCTTCATTTTGAGCTAGGCAGGGCGGTGGTAGGACAATGTGGCTCATTGATATCTAGAGTCTTGTATGTAAAGCAAGGCACTAATAAGCAATTTGCTATTTTGGATGCCGGTATGACAGATTTGATTCGCCCAGCACTTTATCAAGCTTATCATAAGATTGAAAATTTGACTTCTGATTTGGATAAGGAAACCTATGATGTGGTGGGACCTATTTGTGAGTCATCTGATGTGTTTGGAAAAGCTGTCGATTTAAATAAGGTGAATCGGGGTGATATTATAGCTTTTCGTTCGGCAGGAGCTTATGGAGAGATTATGGCTTCAGGATATAATTGCCGTGAATTGCCCAAAGGATATATTTCTGATGAATTGGTGTATTGAGTGTAGATTTAATTGATAAAAAAGCATAAGTTTGCTTGCTACTCAAAA
>Ga0192244_10426_pt1 | contig 16904 bp, 14 predicted proteins | sample Koala_Koa27_L3_FD_131234 | JGI IMG/M metagenome (GOLD analysis project Ga0192244, IMG submission 131234) | Enriched cells from koala feces incubated with labeled cellulose particles, San Francisco Zoo, California, United States - Koala_Koa2-7_L3 ... | reverse complement strand
GATCTATATTAGAGAATAATGCACACAAAATCAACTGGTTACATCTGATATTAAAGGAAGAAAAGTAAGATATTAAAAGGAAGAAAAGGGCTTTTTTATATAAATTCCTATTTTTTTCGCGAAAAATGTATTAGTTCTCAAAACTTTGCTTATTTTTGCACAGAAAATATAGATCTCCTACTAAGAGATATATAATCAACAAGCATGCTCAACAATTCATAAAACATTGGTTTACAGTATATTATTTCCCCATTTACATTCCAACATTTAGATATAGACGAACGAGCAGCTCTCTTCCCCACAAATAAACATAATTTACATGCAAGCAATTCTAAACTTGCCATATATACAACTCAATAAACAGAAAGATGAAGAAGAGACTAGTATCCGTAGAATAGTCAACCATTACCAAGGAAATACAATGTATTACTCCCTAGGTCGTGACCGCTGGTTCTAACACACCCCTACCCTTCTCAAGAGGGGATGAAGTTACATTCGACTATGAAGTTTTATCTTGTTAAGAAATCGCGCAGCTTCCCCCTTGAAAAGGGGGATTTAAGGGGGATGTTCTCTCTTTCAAGGATTTGCCGAGGCGGTGGAATGCCTCCGGTTTCACACCGCGAAACACCTAATAACACACCGCGATATTTTATTTTCGCAGTGTGTTACGGAGCTTTTCGCGGTGTCTTATTAACCGTGAAAAACAATGGCGGGAGTTTCCAAAAACAACGGCGGTTGTTTTCCCAAACAATGGCGAGAGTTTTTTAGGGGCGGATTTATGATCCGTTTATGAAGGAATCATGGTACGCTCTATCATGATAACCGGTTCATAGTCAGCCTGTTATTAGCCGATGAAGGATTTGAAAGAAAAAACATCAACTTGCGCAACCTTACTATGATACTGTACCGTAGCAGAGAGAAAAAGAAGGAACGACAGCTTAAATATAAAAATAGGAGATGTGTCTTAGTATTGACACATCTCCATGTTCTTTTCTATATCGTATATGGTACGACTACAGATTAATATCTGTTTCTGCCACCACCGTAGCCGCCGCCACCGCCGTAGTTACCACCACGGTTACCGCCGCCATTGCCGCCACGATAACCACCACCGCCGCCACCATAGCTGCGACGAGGAGCATCACTCTTAGGACGTGCAACAGATACAGACAGAATCTTTCCATCCATTTCAACTTCGTTCAGAGCTTCGATAGCTTTGTTTCCAGCTTCGTCTTCAGCCATTTCTACAAAGCCGTAGCCTTTAGAACGACCAGTTTCTCTGTCCATAATGATTTTGACAGAAACTACTTCTCCATACTCTGCAAATAAATCTCCAAGTTCGGCTTCGCTCATATTATAGCTCAGTCCTGCAATAAAAATGTTCATTTCTAAATAAATGTTTTAATAAAAAAATTAGGAAGTTTTGCTATTAGGAATCTTACAGAGAGTCAAACGTTTCTACAATAATCACAACGAATAAAGTTTGAAAAGTAATAATGTACTTCTATGAGAATACTTAATGCAGGGGACAAAAGTAAGCAATTTGACTTGAACTCAAAACTATTTGGACAATTATTTTAATAATAAATGCTTTTTTGAAGAAATAAAACCAAGACTGGAAAAGATTGAGGAGAGTAAAAGCTGGTAAAATCAGCCTTATATGCTATGTTACAAAGAATTAGCTCATCCGGTTCACCAAAAGCGCATCTATCAGAATCCTACTTTATAAGATAATTCGAGGCGATGCAAGAGGAATGAAATGTGTTTTATCTATTCCTTTCTGCTCTGCATGCTTCACGCTACGCCCCACATCAGTCCGGTTTATCGCATCATATTCTATGAATCGGTCATAACTGTACGCTTCACCTGCCAGTTGCATGACACGTTTGTATATAGCCTCGCGGGCGGGAGCATTAAATCCACCTACATTATAACGCATGATACTGATTTCAGTGGGGCGATACACACCTTTCTTATATCCATATGCGCCTTCCCATGCACCCAGTCCCTCAGCAGCATAGCGAGCATCAGAGATAAAACGATTCCATTTCACTTTCTCTATATCCGGGGTAAAGTCAAGATTAGAATACCAGCCATACATACTTGCAGCTTTCTGCAAATCATTGGCTTGCCCTGAGGGTAGGGGTTCTTCATGTTCATTATCATATTCATCTCCCAGATAGCCAAAGCCATGCCCCACTGCTTCGTGATGGATAATCTGGGCGAAACGTTCATCATTATTCTCCACATATGGGCAGAAGGCTATAGAGTAACCCCATGAATGCATATAAGTGGCACCGGCATAGCGGGGACTATTAAGGACAACAATCATTGGTGTATTCCTCACAGTACCACTTAATTGATTTACTTTTCTGGCATATTCCATGCACTTATCATTGTTCCCTTTTATCGAAGTCCCGCCGGTAAAAGTGGTACTTAGGGCCGTGTTCTCGCCTATAACATCGGATGCGGAAATGACTGTAATGCTATATACATTAAAATATTCTCGCAAGGAACACATCGGTTCTACAGAGAAATAAGCTTCCACGGTTTTCTTCATCAATGTTTCATACTTTCCGCCTCTACCCATATCCACAGTTACGAAGCCATCTCCCATTATCACCAGATTGATTCCTTTTCCTTTAGTATGTTCCTGCAAGGTGGTTACTTCACCGTCTTCCAAAAGTGTAAGCTGATAATTAAAATCCTGATGCACAGTTATTGTTTTCACCACTTCCCCACACTGAAGAATTACCTCGGCATCACGGTCGTCAGGGGTAAGATTACCGGCAGCAGCTATAATCAATTGATGCTCTCCCTTGCTTCCGTTGGACGGAGACAGAGTCAGCCAACCGGCAGATTTGTTATTAGCTTTTATGGTGGCATTCCAATCTGCCGTAGTGGTAAATATAAGGGTGTCCTTCCCGCCACCGGAGGTGAAAGAAGGATGCAAATTCTCTGTTGAGGGAATGGTGATGGAAGGAGGTTCAGGTGCCGGAGGCTCAGGAACGCTTTCTTCATGATCCGAGCAAGATACCATCGAGCACAGAACGACTAGCCACAAAAAGGCAATCAGAGTTTTTACCGTTTTCATCTTCCCAGCCAAAGTTCCGGATTCAGTTTCGCCGTTTCCTTGCGAAGCTGGAAGTGCAAGACTGCATTTCCCGAACTGTCTGTATGGACAGTACCCAGAACAGCTCGCGCATTGACTTTACTTCCTTTCGTCACGGAAACAGAAGACAGATTACAATAAACCGAGATGTAATTGCCATGGCGTACCAATATATTATTCAACCCATTGTATTGGAATATAGCCGAAACCTCACCATCAAAGATAGCACGCGCCTGTGCGCCCGGCTTACCTTTAATGTCGATCCCTTTATTATCCAATTTTACATTACGCAACCCATCTACGGCATATTGCCCGTAATGGCTCACAATAACATAAGGTCCGGTGATAGGAATCGGCAGAATACCACGATTACGTTCAAAGCTGCCGGATAACTGGCGGTCTTCATTATTCAAATTGAATTTCTCCACAGGAGCAGCCTTCTTGGTTGCTTCGAGTTTTCCTGTAGGCTTTGAAGCAGTTCCTTCCCCACCCGTGGTTTTCTTTTCAGTCTCCGTCTTTTTGGCTTCGGCAGCTTTGCGGGCGGCAGCCTCGGCAGCAGCTTTCCGGCGGGCTTCTTCCTCGGCACGCTTACGGGCTTTTTCTATTTCAATCTCAATCAGACGGTCTATCTGAGCATTCAATTGCTGGGCAGAGCGTTTTTTCTTGTTCAGTTCACTTTGAATGCCTTTTTGCTTCTTTTGCAGATTAGCCAAAAGAGTCTGGCGGTCTTTCTCCTGAATCTCCAGTTTGGCTTTCTCTGCCTCGCCTTGTTTCAGTAGATTTTCTTTTGCTTTCTTGGTTTGCTCCAATTCCTTCTTCTTGGCAGTAACTTGCTTTTGTTTACGCTCTATCTCCATGCCTTGCAGGCGCTGGTAGTTGGCATATTCCTGTACATACCGCAAGCGCCGGTAGGTCTGGCTCAGACTTTCGGCTGAGAAAATAAACATCAGCCTCTCTTGGATGGACTTATTGCGATACATATATTGTACCGAAGTCTCGTATTTCTGCTTCTTGTCATTCAGTTCACGTTGAAGTTTTCCCAGTTGTTTCTGCAAAGAAATGATTTCACCTGCCAGGGTGTTCACATCGCTTTCTATGGTATGAATGTACTTCTTTCTCTCCTCAATCTGCCCTGTCAGCAAAGCGAGATTATCCAATTGGCTTTTCACATCTTTCCGCGTAGATTGCAGCAAAGTCTCGGACTCGGCAATCTGCTGATGCAATTCTTTCCGTTTGGATTCAAGCTCCCTTATCTTCCGCGTACTCTGTGCATAGAGAGTACCCAGCAGGCAACAGGCGATGAGCAATAAGAAGATACGTTTCATTATTTAAGGAACAGCTTCAATATCTCTTGTAATTCAACCTTTTCATATTTTTTGGGCACTTCGGTGTGGGTTGCCCAACTACTGTTGGTAGAGAGGCGGGACAGTTCGAAAGCTGCCTCTACCGGTTTCTTGCCACCCTCGAAGGCAATCCGCATATAACCCGGAAACTGTTTTTGTTCCAACGGACGGAATTGATCATATTCCCAGTTCACACCATAGTCGGTGCCAACCAGCCCGATGTGGCTTTCCTTCAACAATCCGTCATTGGTATTGGTGCGGAAACGATATGCAAAGTGTTTGGCATTCTTTACCTCTATCACGGCATTTTCATTCTCAGGACGTATAGCAAAGGCGGAAACATCACGGGCAGTCAGCACTTTCTTTCCGGGAAGGAATAATTCATTCAGGAACAGTGCCTGCAAGGTATGGAAGTCCAGATCGGCATTTGCCAGTTTCTTTAATTCGTCAAACAGCACTTCCACATAGCGTTTGTTCATGCGATCCATCACCAATACTCCATCGGGAGAGATTTCGGCACGCCCTATTTCTATTCCCAGGACAGGAGCCAGGGAAAGCTGGATAACTTCATCGCGTTTTATGCGCAGCGTGCCACCCAAGCGGGTAGGACCTTTGCTTTTCATATCAACCACCAGCACGATCTTTGCCGTTACGGCATCCCAAGCAGGGGCGCGGTTGATCAGTTCTTCCATATATTCTGCTTCGGAAAGGTTTCCGATAGATGCCCCTTTCTTCATATTCTTACTGGATGAACAGGAAGAAACAAAGACAATAAGCAGGGCGGTAAGCAAATAGAAATAGATACGTTTCATCATTGTGCAAAGTATTTCTTTTGTGCAATCTTCTTTCTTAATAATTTCAATTCTTTTTCGCTACGTTCTTCGCTGCCTTCCTTGGGTGTCTCTTTGGACAGCTTTTCGGCTTGTTGCCAATATTCCACAGCTTTTTCCCTTTCGCCGTTCATATAGTAAATGTCGCCACAATGTTCCACCACAACAGAGCTTTCGGCTCCATCATTTTGCATAGCTTGGTCAATATAGATTTTAGCCTCTACATATTTTCCTTTTTCAAAAAGTATCCAGGCATAAGTATCCAGATAAGTCCCATTGGTCGGTTCCGCCTTTACGGTGCGATAGCTCATTTCTTCCGCCTTATCCAGATTCTTGCGTTCCACAGACAGGTAGTAGGCATAATTGTTCAATGCCCCGATGTTATCTTCCTTATAAACCAAGGCAGAATCATAGGCGGCATAGGCCTCTGCATTCATCTTCTTGATGTGATATAAATCGCCCATAATGGCATAGAAATCGGAAACAATGTTTGCATTGCTCTTTTCGGTTACCTGCTTCACTCCTTTCTTAAATACTTCCAGCGCTTCATCCGTCTTGTTCTTCTGGTGGTAAGCAAGTCCCATGTAATAATAGAATTCCAGCACATCGGGAGTATACTCCAATGCAGGAGCACACAACTTGATGACTTCATCCATATTTTCTTCGCGGATGGCATAGCTCAGTAATTGCAAGCGCGCCGGCGTATTTTCCGGGTCCAGTTCAAGAACCTGATGCAAAACAGGAGTAGCTTCCTTATCCATCTTCTTAGTCAACAGATACTGGGCTGCCAGCATGGCAATATCAGCATTCTCCTGTTTTTCTTTCAACATGGAAGTGAACAGGTCCGCAATTTTTGTGCTATCCTTATCGCCCTGTTCGGAGCGCAAGATAAGCTGGCGCATGATATTCATTTTCGTATCGCTATCCACATCATCGTTCAGTAGGATTGTATCAAGTTGTGCCTGATACAGACTGTCTTGTCCCTTCTTCTCATAATAAGAAGCCATAGAGAGCATGGCAGGTGCATATCCCGGTTCTTCTTTCAATACTTTCTGATAAGTTTCATAGGCCTCTTCTTCCTTGCCATTATTCAGATAGACACCTCCCAAAATGGTGAGATAGCGCATATCATATGGGTATTCCTTAGCCAGATTTTCTATTTCGGTAAAAGCCTGCTTATCGTTGTTCATTGCCAGATACATACGGAACTTTTCCATACTGATCTGTTCGGACTTGCCATCCAATGCTTCCAGCCGGTCCAATGTATTGACTACCTGCTGATAATCTTTGGTGCGGCTGTATAGGTCAATCAATGCCATCAATGGTTCCAGACGGGCAGGGAACCGGCTCGCCATGTCTTCATACACATAGATAGCCTGCGGATAGTTACCCTTACCTTGATAATAAGCTGCCAAAGTTTGATTATACCAAAAGTTTTTAGGATCAGCATCTACTGCCCTTTTCAATGCATCCTCACCCTTCTCGGGCTGGTTGAGAAACATGTAAAATCTGGAGATCTCAAACAAGGTAGCCGCCCCCTGCGGATAAATCTCCAAGCAATGGCTATAGAGTTCAAAAGCGGCATCCAGGTCGCCTTTTTCCTTCATACGGAGGGCTTCCAGGAAAAAATAATCATACTTGCGGCGTTGCTCCGGAGTAAGAGGGTCTTTCTCCTCTACTACAGTCGCCTTATTAGAAGAACCGGAAGCCTTCTTTACAGTGCCACATGAAACGAGTATGTCCATCAGGCATACACACAACACAGACCCATATTTCATTTGTCTATTCATTCTCTTATTTTTTACCGGTGTGTCCAAAACCTCCTGCACCACGCTCTGTTTCGTCCAGCACCTCTACTTCCTGCCATTCAGCTTGTTCGTGACGGGCAATGACCATTTGCGCAATGCGTTCACCATCTTCTATCGTGAAATCTTCGGATGACAAGTTTACCAAGATAATACAAATCTCACCGCGATAATCGGCATCAATCGTTCCCGGAGAGTTCAGAACACTTATACCTTTCTTTATTGCCAATCCGCTACGCGGACGAATCTGTGCTTCAAATCCCTTAGGCAGAGCAATATAGAGCCCGGTGGGAACCAGGCAGCGCTGCAAAGGTTTCAATACAATCGGTTCACTCAGATTGGCACGGATGTCCATTCCGGCAGACTGTTCGGTAGCATATTGAGGTAAAGCGTGTTTTGATTTATTGATTACCTGTACTTTCATATTTCAAATTTATCTTATTTAATAAGGTGCGAATTTACACATTTAGATGAATTTATCTAAGCGTTTACAGTTTTTTAAACGGAAGTTTTATACTTTTACAAGCATATAAAGCCCGAATTATGAACTGGAAACAATTAATATCAAATAAACGCTTCGGCATGGAAGAATTGCACGAAGCCCGTAAAGACGACCGGTCGGAGTTCCAACGTGACTATGACCGCCTCATTTTCTCGGCTCCTTTCCGCCGCTTGCAAAACAAGACACAGGTTTTTCCATTACCCGGAAGTATCTTTGTGCATAACCGTTTGACACACAGTCTGGAAGTTTCATGCGTGGGACGTTCCCTGGGGAATGATGTTGCCAATCAACTACTAAAGAAACATCCCGAACTGACCGACTCTCACATTTCGGAGATAGGTTCCATCGTTTCAGCTGCCTGTCTGGCTCACGATCTAGGCAATCCCCCTTTCGGACATTCAGGCGAAAAGGCTATCTCCACTTACTTCTCCGAAGGGAAAGGGATGGCCCTGAGAGAAGAACTTTCTTCGATGGAATGGGATGATTTGATACATTTTGAAGGAAATGCAAATGCTTTTCGTTTGCTTACTCACCAGTTTGAGGGAAGACGAAAAGGAGGTTTTGTGATGACTTACTCCACACTGGCTTCCATTGTAAAATATCCTTTTTCTTCCCGACTGGCAGGAGATAAATCAAAGTTCGGATTCTTTCTGAGCGAAGAAGCGGATTATCAAAAAATAGCAAAAGAGCTGGGCATTACCTGCCTCAGCGCTCCCGGCGAGCCATTGCGTTACGCCCGTCATCCATTGGTATATTTAGTAGAAGCCGCAGATGACATTTGTTATCAGATGATGGACATTGAAGACGCACACAAGCTAAAGTTACTGACTCACGAAGAAACCAAAGGTTTATATATGTTATTCTTTGACGAAAAGAGAAGGAAGCGCATCGAGGATGTTTGCCGGATTGTGACGGATGTCAACGAACAGATTGCCTATCTTCGTTCTTCTGTTATCGGTGCTTTAATAAAAGAATGCACACGGGTGTTTATTGAAAACGAAGAAAAGATATTGGCAGGAGAATTTGAGGGGGCACTGATCAAGCATATTTGCAGCCCGCTGAAAGAAGCATATGTAAGTTGTTCAAAAGTGGCTTTTCAGAAGATATACCGTTCCAGTGATGTATTGGATATTGAATTAGCCGGTTTCAGGGTAATCAGTACATTGATAGATTTAATGATAAATGCCGTACGGTTCCCCGAAAAAGCATATTCGCAACTACTTATCAACCGCGTTTCAGGGCAATATAATCTAAATGCGCCTACGCTGTATGAAAAGATACAAGCAGTACTGGATTACATTTCAGGTATGACCGATGTGTATGCGTTGGATCTTTATCGGAAGATAAAAGGTAATAGTTTGCCGGCAGTATAGAAAACAAGAGATTAGAAGTAAATCAGCTACCATTACCGTAGGGGCAGATTGAATCTGCCCGATAACAGCTTGTTTTGTGCATACGGGCGGATTCAATCCGCCCCTACATGAATCTGATAGTTGCTTTAGAGTTTTGGCACACCGCCAATTTCACCTTGCAGAAGCAATTATTTCGTCAGTACCGGATGAGCGCCTGAAGTTATTTTTAAAGCCTCCGGATGTTGTTTCACAAACGATTCGATATGGCGAACCCGTTTATCTTCCAATATTTCATTGACAGCAATCAAGATTCCGGTTTCCTCTACATCGCCAAAGCCGTAATTGATAGCAGTACCAAACATACGCATCGTAGGCGACAAGCTCATGTATGCATTCACCAATGGTGGAATATTATAACCTAACTTACGCACTTCCGTATTCAGAATCTTATAATCCTCCTTGAAAGACTCATAGCAGAAAAGCCCCTCCAACATATTCCGATCCGTTTCCAATTCCAACGGTTTCATCGGAGTTATCAGCTTATCCTTATCGCCGAAATGCTTATTCAGGAAATACAAAATCATATCACGTCCCTGACGGTGAAAACTGGGATACATGGTCATTTTACCAAAAAAGTACTTTACATTGGGTTTGATTACCGTCAATGCGCCCAAACCATCCCAAAGATTATCCAAAGCGAACAACCCCTTAGAACCGGCACGTGAAGACTGATATTCCAAAGTAACGAACGAACGTCCCAATTCAACCGTATAAGGCAAATATTCTTTCAAAAAGACTTCCGAGAAATTAAACATATGGGCTGTTGCAAGTATAGGCTTGCCCTGTTTATCAAATTGCACCTCATCGCCCAACAGATAACGATAACCACCTAAGATTTCTTCAGCTTCAGGATTCCATACCACTAATTGCTTGTAGGGGTTTTCCATGATGTCGTATTCGTCGATGTCCACCGGTTTACCCGTACCGCCACCGGCAGCACGAAAAGCGATTTCTCTCAGACGACCAATTTCTTGCATCACATTCGGCGAGTCCTGACACGTAATGACATAAATTTCATTATGACTTTTATTGGTGAACCTCAGGCGTTTATCTTCAGACAGTTCCGCCTTCAGAAGCTCTTTGCTAATCGGTGTAATAATCTCTTCCATATCTATTTTCTCTCTTTTGTCTGTTATAGTTTGTAGACCACGTCCTTTACAAACTGTGCCCACTGCGCCGGAGTCTTTGTTTTGTCAAATGTCTGCCATGGAATAGGCTTCCCAATAGTCAGTACAAAGGTTTTATGACGGTTTTTCAGCATTTCATCAGCCAGATAAAGCATGGCAATATTAAACTTAATGCCAAGTGTCTTACAAATGTTCGCCAAGTTGTAAAAGAAGTTAGAATTTCGTCCTTCAAAGTGCAAAGGAACCACATCACGATGCGTCTCAACACTCTTGACTATGAATGTTTTTTTCCATTCCAAGTCTTTTATTACCCCATTCTGCCTGCGGGAACAAAGTCCTGCCGGGAACATAATAATGTGATTATCAGAAGCGAAACCGGTTTCTACCATTTTGGGAAAGTCTCTGGACTGGGAACCGGTCTTATTGATAGGAATACACAAAGGAGCAAGGCCACGCAGGTTCATTAGCAAATCATTCACCAAATAGCGCACATTACCATCATAATGCTTGCCCAGAATATATCCTAAAGCTACTCCATCCTGTCCTCCCAAGGGGTGATTGCTTACAAAAGTACACCTACCATCTTTGGGTAGATTCTCCAGCCCTTTAATTTCTACCTTAGCATCCAAAAACTCCATGCAGGCTTCCAGGAAGTCAACCCCCACTTTATCTTTTGAATCACGTAAGAAGACATTCAGTTCATCCTGATGTATGATACGTTTCAGGTATGAGATGACGAAGCGGGGAATATAGTGATACTTCTTCCCTGCTTTCGCTTTCAATATCTTTTCTATGTCGATTAAAAATATAGAGTCGTCAGTCATTTTGCAAACGTTCTTTTCCATGCAAAAGTAACTTATCTTTTTTTATATTGGTAATTTATGACAGGAAAATGTATCAATCTCTTAAAAAATTAAGAGTTTTTTTGTGTGACGCTATACAAAACTTTCCGGTTTTGCGCAGATCTAAAACGAATGTGCAATAGTTTACGCTTTATTTTTTGCAGGCGGAATGTTCACCTTCAACGTTCCTTTTTAGGATAAAATTATTAATTTTAAAGATCCTGTTTACCAAGCAGATAGCCACTTTAACAACCTGTTGAAAACTTCTCGAAATATTTTCTTAAAATATTGTGGGGAATTGTGGGGAATTGTGTAATTTTACGGCTTGAATAATATAATAAGGTGTAAGTATGCGATTTTTAGGAAATTCAGAAGCGAAAACGGATGCAAAAGGGAGAGTCTTCCTGCCCGCCGTATTCAGGAAACAGCTACAAGCTGCTTCCGAAGAATGCCTGATATTGCGCAAAGACACCTACCAGGATTGCCTGGTGTTATATCCGGAAAGTGTATGGAACGAACAGATGAACGAATTGCGCAGCAAGCTCAACCGCTGGAATTCAAAGCATCAAATGATTTTCCGCCAATTCGTATCGGATGTAGAAATTATCACCTTGGACGGCAACGGGCGTTTCTTAATTCCAAAGCGATACCTGAAACTGGCCAACATACAAGAGGAAGTGCGTTTCATAGGCATGGATGACACCATAGAGATCTGGTCCAAAGAAACAGCAGACAAACCTTTCATTGCACCGGAAGACTTTGAAAGAGAACTGGAAGAAATAATGGGAACAAACAATAACGTAGAAACAGAATGAGCGAAGCAGAACAGACATATCATGTACCGGTACTACTAAACGAAAGTATAGACGGGATGAACATTCAGCCCGGAGGCACTTACGTGGATGCAACCTTCGGCGGTGGCGGACACTCTAAAGAGATTCTGAACCGGCTGGACGACACGGCGCATCTATACAGCTTTGATCAGGACGAAGATGCAGAAAAGAATATAGTGAACGACAGCCGTTTCACTTTTGTACGCAGTAACTTCCGCTATCTCTATAACTTTTTGCGTTATTATGATGTGGAAGAAGTAGATGCCATACTTGCCGATCTGGGGGTTTCATCCCATCATTTTGATGATTCGGAACGTGGCTTCTCTTTCCGTTTTGAGGGAAAACTGGATATGCGCATGAACAAGCGCGCAGGTATGACAGCCGCCGATATTGTGAATACCTATGATGAAGAACGTTTAGCAGACATCTTTTATTTGTATGGCGAACTAAAGAACAGCCACAAACTGGCATCTGTAATTGTCAAAGCACGCTCTACCAAACAAATAATAACGATAGGCGACTTTCTGGAAATCATCAAGCCGTTGTTCGGCCGTGAACGCGAAAAGAAGGAACTTGCGAAAGTATTCCAAGCACTACGCATCGAGGTAAACCAGGAAATGGAAGCATTGAAAGAGATGTTATATGCCGCCACGGAAGCGTTGAAACCCGGAGGCAGATTAGTAGTAATCACCTATCATTCCCTGGAAGACCGCATTGTGAAGAACATCATGAAAACCGGTAATATAGAAGGTAGAGCCGAACAAGATTTCTTCGGGAATGTACAGACACCTTTCAAATTGATCAATAACAAAGTTATTGTAGCCGGCGAAGAAGAAGTGGCGCGTAACCCGCGATCCAGAAGCGCAAAACTGAGAATTGCAGAAAAAAGATAAAACGAGATGGAAGAAGAACAAAAACAGAATGCACAACAACCTAAAGACGGGCATGCAGCTGCACCGAAGCATATGTCCATCCGCAGTATATTAGGAGGAGATATCCTGGCAAACGACTTCTTCAAAAGACAGACCCGTTTGCTGATTCTCATCATGATATTGACTGTGCTTTACATAGACAATCGGTATAGCAGCCAACAGGAACTGATTGAGATAGACAAATTAAAAAAGGACTTGATAGACATCAAATACGATGCTCTGACTCGTTCTTCCGAACTGATGGAAAAGAGCCGCCAGTCACGTATTGAGGAATATATTTCGACGGAGGACAGTCATTTGCAGACTGCCACAAACCGTCCTTATTTAATAAAGAAAGATTAAGCTATGATGCCCAATCAAAAAAATATAATGATCCGCTTCTCCTTCATCATACTAATTATGGTGCTGGTAGGAATTGCCATTATCTGCAAGGCAGGGGTCATCATGTTTGCCGAGCGCCAATACTGGAAAGACGTGGCCGATCGTTTTGTGAAAGAAAACGTGACTGTGCGCCCCACCCGTGGAAACATCATTTCATCCGACGGTCAGTTAATGGCGAGCAGCCTTCCCGAATATAAAATTTATATGGACTTTAAAGCCGGTGGAGAGGTGAAGGATTCTTTGCTTATGCTCTACATGGATTCTATTTGCGATGGTTTGCATCAGATATTCCCCGACAAGAGCAAAGGGGAATTCAAATCACATATATTAAAAGGTAGAAAAAAGGGAAGCCGGAACTACTTGCTTTACCCCAAACGAATCTCCTATATACAATATAAGGAAGCAAAACGCCTGCCTGTGTTCAATCTGAACAAATACAGAGGCGGCTTTCACGAGCAAGCATTCAACCAGCGCAAAAAGCCTTTCGGTTCATTGGCTATGCGTACTTTGGGAGATATGTATGCCGATGTGGAACAGGGCGCAAAGAATGGATTGGAACTTTCTTATGATTCTATATTAAAAGGTAGGGACGGTATCACTCATCGCCAAAAGGTGATGAACAAATACCTGAATATTGTAGATATTCCTCCTGTAGATGGTTGTGACATCATCACAACAATTGATGTAGGAATGCAGGATATAGCAGAAAAGGCATTGGTAGATGAACTAAAAGAGATTAATGCAACTGTAGGCGTAGCTATCCTGATGGAAGTACAGACCGGTGACATCAAAGCCATCGTAAACATGACCAAAGGAAGCGACGGAGTTTACAGGGAAATACGCAATAATGCCATCTCGGACATGATGGAACCCGGTTCTACTTTCAAGACCGCATCCATTATGGTAGCCTTGGAAGACGGAAAGATTACTCCCGACCAAACCATAGATACGGGTAACGGCGTATATAATATGCACGGACGCCCTATGAAAGACCATAACTGGCATCGTGGAGGTTATGGGGTGATTACAACAACCCAGACTTTGATGTATTCATCTAATATAGGTGTATCCCGCTTGATAGACCAAAACTATCATGACCAACCGGAGAAGTATGTGCAAGGTCTATATAAATTAGGTATAGCAACCCCACTCAAGCTGGATATTCCGGGTGCAGGTAAACCGTATATCCGTATGCCGAATAAAGGCAACTGGTCAAAAACAGCTTTGGCATGGATGTCTATCGGTTACGAAACCCAGGTTCCTCCTATCAATACACTGGCTTTCTATAATGCGATAGCCAACAATGGAGTAATGGTAAAACCAAGATTTGTGAAATCGATTGTGAAAGACGGTCAAGTAGTGGAAGACATACCCACTGAGGTATTAAACCCTGCCATAGCCTCTCCAAAAACAATCCAAGATATACAAATCATTCTGGAGAAAGTGGTCAGCGAAGGACTGGGTAAGAAAGCAGGTTCCAAACAATTCCATGTATCCGGTAAAACAGGTACGGTGCAGGTTTCTCAAGGAAAAGGCGGTTACAAAACAGGAACAATGCACTATCTGGTCAGCTTCTGTGGTTATTTCCCTTCGGAAGCGCCCAAATACAGTTGTATCGTAGCCATACAGAAATCAGGGCTTCCCGCTTCCGGTGGTCTGATGGCAGGTAGTGTATTCGGCAAGATAGCCGAACGCGTATTTGCAAAGCATCTGGCGCAAAATTTAACAGAGGCTAAAGACTCAACCTCTATTCTTATACCGGATGTAAAGCATGGAGATATAAGTGAAGCGCATTATGTACTAAATAAGATAGACATCAATTCATCCGGTATTTCAGAACAGTCCGCTGACGGAAAGCCCGTTTGGGGAAGTGTAACCTGCAACCCGGACAATGTATTGTTCAGTAAAAAAGAAATTAACAATAAACTTGTGCCGAATGTGGTGGGTATGGGCGCAAAAGATGCAGTCTATTTATTGGAAAGCATAGGGCTGAAAGCCCGAGTTACCGGAGTAGGCAAGGTAAAATCCCAAAGTATTACTGCCGGTAATACTGTGCGCAAGGGACAAACCATACAATTACGATTAAATTAACAGTGTAACAGGAAGGATATGAAACTGGAAGAGATCATTAAAGGTATAGCAGTAAATGAAATCATTGGCGATGCCGCCAAAGAGATTTCAGGAATAAATATGGACTCGCGTTTAGTAGAGCCCGGTCATGTTTTCGTTGCAGTAAAAGGAACGCAAGCGGATGGACATGCTTATATATCTAAAGCAATAGAAAAAGGTGCCGTCGCAGTGGTATGTGAGACTCTCCCTGAAACACTGAACGAAGAAGTTACTTATATAAAGGTAGCCGACACAGAAGACATAGTAGGAAAACTGGCAACCGTCTTTTACGGAGATCCCACTTCCAAACTGGAACTTGTGGGTGTAACGGGAACCAACGGAAAAACGACCATCGCCACCTTATTATATGATATGTTCCGCAAGTTCGGCTATAAAGTGGGATTGATTTCCACCGTATGCAACTATATAGATGGCGAAGCTATCCCTACCGACCACACTACCCCCGACCCTATTACACTGAATAAACTATTGGGACGTATGGCAGACGAAGGATGCAAATACGCTTTTATGGAAGTCAGCTCACATTCCGTTGCACAGAAACGTATCGGCGGTTTAAAGTTTGCAGGAGGTATCTTCACCAACCTGACACGTGACCATTTGGACTATCACAAGACAGTAGAGAACTATCTGAAAGCTAAAAAAGCATTCTTCGACGGATTGCCCAAAGAAGCCTTTGCCATAACCAATCTGGACGATAAGAACGGGCTGGTAATGACACAAAACACCAAAGCAAAAGTTTCCACCTACTCCTTACGCAGTCTGAGCGACTTCAAAGGAAAGGTTTTGGAAGATGGCTTTGAAGGTATGCTGCTTGATATAAATAATGTGGAAGTAAACGTGCAGTTCATCGGACGTTTCAACGCGGCAAATTTATTGGCCGTTTACGGAACCGCCTGCCTGCTGGGTAAAAAGCCGGAAGAAGTGTTGCTGGCATTAAGCACGCTTCGCCCTGTTGCCGGACGTTTTGATTCATTGCGTTCACCCAAAGGCTATACTGCTATCGTGGATTATGCCCACACCCCGGATGCATTGGAAAACGTACTGAATGCCATCCACGAAGTACTGAACGGTAAAGGCAAGGTCATCACCGTAGTAGGCGCCGGAGGAAACCGCGATAAAGGCAAACGCCCCTTAATGGCACAAGAAGCCGCCAAGCAAAGCGACAAAGTCATTATTACATCCGACAATCCCCGCTTTGAAGAACCGCAAGACATTATCAACGACATGCTGGCAGGACTAAGCAAGGATGATATGCGCAAAGTAATAAGCATTGCCGACCGCAAGGAAGCCATCCGCACAGCCTGCATGCTTGCCCAGTCCAAAGACGTGATTCTGGTAGCCGGAAAAGGACATGAGAACTATCAGGAAATAAAAGGTGTGAAACACCATTTTGATGACAAAGAGGTATTAAAGGATATATTTGCTAATGAATAAACCAACAAGAGATGTTATACTATTTATTTACTTACTTAGAGCAATTTGATTTTCCCGGAGCCCGCATGTTCGGCTACGTTTCTTTCCGTTCATTGATAGCTATTATTCTGTCGCTATTGATCTCGGCTATCTTTGGAGAGTACTTTATCAATTTGCTCAAACGTAAACAAATTACAGAAACTCAACGTGATGCCTCCATTGACCCGTTCAATGTGAAGAAA
>Ga0192244_10425_pt1 | contig 16945 bp, 17 predicted proteins | sample Koala_Koa27_L3_FD_131234 | JGI IMG/M metagenome (GOLD analysis project Ga0192244, IMG submission 131234) | Enriched cells from koala feces incubated with labeled cellulose particles, San Francisco Zoo, California, United States - Koala_Koa2-7_L3 ... | reverse complement strand
TATCGATTTTGGAAATACCTAAAGTTCCCTTTTTCACATTTTCCCAAAACGTATCGATCGTACATCCCAACGGGTTCACTGTTCCCATACCGGTAATTACAACTCGTTTCATCTGATTACTCCTTTTTTTAATCACATCATCAATCCGCCGGAAATCTCAATTACCTGACCCGTAACGTAGCTTGCGTCATCCGAACACAAAAACGAAACCACGCTCGCCACCTCTGACGGCTCTGCATAGCGTTTCATCGCCACAAGCTCCAGCATCTTCTTCCGCTGTTCTTCTGTTAAGGCGTCCGTCATCGGCGTTTTAATAAAGCCCGGTGCAACGGCGTTCACGGTGACATTCCTCGAACCAAGCTCTTTCGCCGCCGTCTTCGTCATGCCGATAATTGCCGCCTTGGATGCCGAATAGTTCACCTGTCCCGGATTGCCGTAGAGTCCTGCCACTGAGGCGAGACTGACAATTCTGCCGCTGCGCTGGCGCATCATCACTGTTCCCACCAGCTTCAGCATATGAAAAATGCTCTTCTGATTGACTGCAATCACTGCGTCATACTGTTCCTCGCTCATTCGTACAAGCAGACCGTCTTTCGTAATGCCCGCATTATTCACCAATGCGTCAATCGTACCAAAGCGTGTTTTCACCGCCTTGACCATTTCTTCACACTGGTCATAACTGGAAACGTCCGCTGCAAAAAGTTCCACTTCCACGCCCAAGTCTCGGCATTCTGCGGCAACCTTTTCTGCATTTGCCTTGTCACCGTCGCTGGGATAGTGGTTGATTGCGATATGATAGCCATCCTTGGCAAGTCGTGTGGCGATGCACGCTCCAATGCCTTGTGATGCGCCTGTAATCAATGCTGTAGCCATCGTATTTTCTTCCTTTCAGTTTTTCTGAATTTATCTTTATGCGATTCTTGCCGCTTTCTTCCGTTTTTTTTCTTCGTACATCTTCTTGTCCGCTGCTGTGATCAACTCGCTCAGCGTATCCTCTTCAGACACCGCCGTCACATACCAGCCAATACTAGCATCTACTTCGTACGCCTTTCCAGAAATGCTGTTATATTTTTTTAGTCCTTTGTGGATGGCGTCGGACAACGCCTGCGCCTGTTCTTCGCTGTAATTCGTCGCAAAGACAATAAACTCATCACCGCCAAATCGTGCGGAAACTTCGCCGTTTTTACAGCTCTTTTTAATCGCACATGACAATTGGTATAATGCGTTGTCGCCCTCCTCGTGACTAAACGCATCGTTAACATATTTCAGTCCGTCCATGTCGATAAACATCATCATACAAGTTCGGTTTTCTGCCTGACAAGTTTCAAAAACATCTGCCATATATTTATTAAACCCATTGCGGTTATTGATACCACAAAGAGAATCCTTGATATAAAGTGCATTCACCTCTGCCAGTGCCTGATCCAAATGTTCCTTTTTCTGAATATTTTCCAGCGCATTCGCCACGTTCATCACCCACGTATGAATCAGCGGATTTTCGATATTGAAATGCGCTCCGCAGAAAATACAGTAACCAAAACACTGATCCCGAAAATGCAGGGGCATCATGTAATAGAGCGTAGGCGTATCATATTTCAGCTCACAGTCCGGCAGCATCTGCTTCGACGGAAACGACGGTAAGTCCGTAAATATACCGTTCGTCAGAGCCAGCGGTACTTGCATCGTCTCTGCATAGCCGTGGGATGTATAGCTTTCTGCAAAATAAACCTTTTGTCCATCCGCCGTCTTTTCAATGCGCTGATCGTTCCAGCCCTCATTCAAACAAAGATAAAATCGATCGTATCCGGATTCTTTCACGAAAATCTTCAAATTTTCCAGACTTTGCGCAAAGCTTTTACTCTCCGCCAAAACGTAAGACATTCTCGTCATAAAGGGAACGTTCACCTGATAATAGTTCAGCTGTTGATAGACGTTCTTCCGAAACGTTCTCTCATCCTTGTCCACCTCGTCCTTATTCTCCGCATGACAACCGCAACCGCAGCTTTGGCGCAGCTCCATTTTCGTTTTTAAGATATTGCTGTGCGGCGTATCCGGCTTTGCCTCCAACACGGTTTTGCACGCATGATAGCCCGTCTGAAACAGTGGACGGGAAACAGACGTAATCGCAGGAAAAAAATTTCGTGCGGCATAAATGTTGTCAAATCCGGTCACTATAATATCCTCCGGCACTCGAATTCCATGCTCATCCAGTACCAGAATCGTGGCAAGTGCCGTCACATCATTGGCGCAGATGATAGCGTCCGGCTGTACTTCACTATGCGCTAAAAAATAATTTATACCGTCTGCAGCATCGCAGCTGCAAAAGCTGCTATGATAGATGAGATTCGGGTCGATTTCTAAGCCAGCCTCCCGCATAACAGATTCATAAGCATAATACCGCTGAATACACTCCGGATTGCTCTTCGGACCAGAGATATACGCCACTTTTTTACAGTGATGGTCGTGGACAATGTGCCGGATAATATTCTGCATGGCGTTAAAATTATCAATTCCCACATAATAAAAACGGGAGTCTAAATCATTATCCACGCAGATGACCGGCACTCGACACCGCCACAGATTCTTCACAATTTCTGCGACAAAAACAGAATCTGAAATGGTGTTAATGAGCAAAATCACACCGTCAAAGTCGTTGTACTGGCAAAGGCTGTAAATGTTATACTCCCCTACATCGTGACGCTCGCTGCAAAGCGTTCCGGCGAACGCCACAAAATGAACAACGTGTACACCGTGTTCTTCTGCATAGGCATGAATTCCTTTTAAAATTGTATTTTGATATTCTTCGTCAATGCCGGATACAATGACTGCCACTTTTCGTAAAGCTGTTTTTGATTTCATTAGATTTTCTCCATTTCTGTCATATGGCACTGTTTTTCGCTGTGGATTATTTTTGCAAGAGTGCCTCCGCCTGCTGCCACATCTCTTCGATAACATCCTTACATGGTTTCACTTCGTGTACCATGCCCGCAATCAGTCCGCACAGGAACGAACCCTCATCGACGTTTCCGTCTACCACTGCCTTTCGCAGAGATCCCACTGTCATTGCTTCAAAGTCTTCCGGCGGACAGGCCTGTTTTTCCATCGTCTGCAGCTTCTTTGTATATTTTGTCTTAATACCACGACAAGGACTGCCCGAATAAAAGCCTGTAATTTGATTGTCAGTATCTTTCGCCTTTAAAACCAGTTTCTTATATTTCGGATGAATCTGACACTCGTCCGTCGCTAAGAACCGTGTTCCCACCTGAACGCCCTCTGCGCCCAACATGAACGCTGCGGCAATTCCTCTGCCATCCGCAATACCGCCTGCGCCAATCACCGGAATATCTACAGCGTCCACCACCTGTGGCACAAGACACATCGTGGTATTCATGCCAATGTGACCACCGGACTCCATTCCCTCTGCCACCAGTGCATCCGCACCAGCACGCTCCATGCGCTTTGCCAGCGCAACAGACGGTACCACCGGAATCACTTTTATTCCAGCGGCTTTCCATGCGTCCATATATTTTCCCGGGTTGCCTGCGCCGGTGGTGACAATCGGCACGCCTTCATCAATGACCAACTGTGCCAAATCGTCGGCATTGGGACTTATCAGCATAATATTCACGCCAAAAGGCTTATCTGTTTTGGATTTACAGATGCGAATTTGTTCTCTCAAATAGTCAATCGGTGCGCTGCCGCCTGCAATCAGTCCCATACCGCCTGCGTTGGAAACTGCTGCCGCAAGAGTGCTTTCCGCAACCCATGCCATACCCCCTTGTATCATGGGGTATTTACAGCCGAGCAACTTTGTGATTCTTGTTTCTATCATATATAATCCTCCCGATAAATCGTGATAATGAAATGACCGCTTTTTCTCTCATTCCAGTTTTCAATCAATATTCCATAATCAGTGCCGCATAGGTAAGTCCAGCACCAAAGCCTACGAGACAAACCTTTTCGCCTCGCTGAATTTCCCCCTCTCGAATCGCTTCATCAAACGCAATAGGAATCGACGCACTAGACGTATTACCGTGATAGGCGATATTCGTGACAACTTTTTCCATCGGCTGTTTCAAATTCTTCATTGCCGTTTCAATAATCCGCATATTTGCCTGATGGGGAACGATCTTGTTCAAATCGTTTAAGTCGAATCCGATTTTTTCCGCTGCCTTTTCCGCCGCAATCGCTAGAGCATGGGTAGCGAACTTATAGACCTCTCTGCCATCTTGCAGCATGGTGTGTTCCCAATCCGTCGGACCTGCGCCAATACCGTCGTCATATTCCGCCAGTCGCTCCTGCTTGACAAAAGGAGATTTTGGCAATGCGCTATGGGCATAGAGATACTTTGCTCCCGTACCGTTTGCACCCAAGAAACTGGTGTACAGGGCGTTTTCCGCATAAGAAATCACAGCCGCCGCTGCACCATCGCCAAATAAAATACAAGAAGAACGGTCACTGTAGTTGGTGATTTTGGACAAGCTTTCGTTTGCCACGATGAGGGCATACTTCATGGATCTGTCCGTCTGCAAAAATCGATGTGCCGTGTCCATGGCATAGACAAAACCGGAACAAGCGGCATTCAAGTCGAAACAAGCGGCGTTCACCGTCCCCACTTCACGCTGTACAATACAGGACATCGATGGCGTGCAATATTCCGGTGTAATGGTGGTATCAATCAAAAGTCCGATTTCTTTCGGGTCAATTCTAGCCGCTTCGATGGCACGCTCTGCCGCCTTTGCGCCCATATACCATGTTGGCTCGCCGTCCGAAATGTGGCGTGTGCTGATCCCCGTACGGGTGCGAATCCATTCGTCGTCCGTTTCTACGATTTTTGCCATATCATCATTGGTCACTTGAAAATCCGGTGTATAACTGCCAGTTCCCAAAACATGAATACCCATGAAAAAAATTCCTCCGTTTCTCTTGCCTAAAACGCCGTTTTGTGTTATGATAATAGAAAGCGTGCAGAAAAGACTGCCAAAACTTACTGTTTTGGACGTACTGCCACCGTCGAAATCATTCACGGCAAAAAATACATTCCCGCTTGCACAGGATACACTTTTTATTATAAAATATTTTTTCAAATTTTGCAATGATTCTCACGATTTTTTCCCAGATGTGCCGACGAAATACTATTTTTTGCACAAATTTTTATTTGTGGTATTGTGTAAAGTTGTACAATATCACGAGAAAGGTTGGATAAATATGGGTACAATTGCACTCTTTTCTGGTCAGGGTTCGCAATACGAACGTATGGGACTAGAGCTGTTGGAACAGGACGACAGCTTAAAATCGATTTATGATACCGCCAAAGAGGCGTTGGGATTTGACTTATATGACATTATCGCAAATGCAGATGCAAAGACGCTCAGCCGTACTATTTATGCACAGCCGGCAATTATGGCGACATCTCTCGTGTGCCTAGAAGCGGCGAAAAAGCGTGGCTTCACCTATGACGCTGTCGCAGGACACTCGCTGGGTGAATATGCCGCTCTGGTGGCATCGGGTATGCTCTCCATGGAAACAGGATTTCAAGTCATTCAGGCACGTGCGGAGGCGATGGAGGCGGCTGCAAGTGCGGCAGATGGTGCCATGTACGCCATCTTAAAACTAACGCCGAAGGAAGTGGAACAGATTTGCGAAGAGACAGAAGGGTATGTCATTCCTGCAAACTACAACTCCAGCGTGCAGACGGTCATCGCAGGCGATCGGGACGCTGTCGAACGTGCGGCGGAAACCTGCAAATCAAGAAAAGCCCGTGCCGTACCGCTCGCTGTAGCAAGCGCATTCCACACCAGACTAATGCAGCCTGCGGCAGACGCCTTCTACGGAAAAATTCAGAATGTTGCTTTCCAGTCACCAAACGTGGCGTTCTACTCGAATGTTTTGGGCGACGTCCGCACGGACTTTTCGGATATGCCAACTGCTCTTGCAAAGCACATCGTTTCGCCGGTACGTTTTACAGATGAGCTTCTAGCAATGCAGAAAAATGGCATCGACACTTTTGTAGAATTCGGTCCGGGCAAAGTACTGACAAAACTGGTGAAAAAGACGTTGAAGGATGTCACAGCGAAAAACTGTGAAAACCGAGAAACGCTGGAAGGAGTATTAGCTTAATGGAAAAATATACACTGATTGGACACCCACTGGAACACTCTATGTCCCCCTTTATTCATGAGCGGCTGTTTGCCATGTCTGGCAAAGAAGCGGAATATTCTCTGACGGATATTGCACCGGAAAATCTCACCGAAAAAAAAAGCTTTTTTACGAGATTTGAAGGGATTCAACATTACAATCCCCCACAAGATGGCGATCATTCCCTTAGTAGACAAACTAGACGATAGTGCAAAACGCTACAACTCCGTTAACTGTGTCGCCAATGTAGATGGTCAGCTTGTGGGATATAACACAGACTGTGACGGCTTTACCATGTCCGTCAAGGACTATCCCATGGATGGAAAAGTTCTACTCATCGGCTGTGGCGGTGTCGGACGTATGATGGCAACAGAAGCGTTGCGCAGTGGTACAGACTTAACCATCGGAATCATCCCACAAGACGAACAGCTCGTAAAGCAATTTCTCGCAGAGGTGCGGGAAACCATGCCGGAAGCGAACGTGCAGTATCGCTTAACCACAGAAATCCAAGATAGCTTTGATGTGATTCTAAACGCTTCTCCAGTGGGTATGTTCCCCAAGATAAACGCTTGTCCCGTACCGGATATCCTGATTGAAAAAGCCTCACATTTCTTTGACGTTGTCTACAATCCCACGGAAACACTGCTGCTGCAAAAGGCGAAATCCCTAGGGAAAGTGGCAAAGGGCGGTGCGGCAATGCTGGTATTACAGGCAGTGCGTGCCCACGAAATCTGGTACGGTGGCAGCTTTACGCAGACACAAATCAACTCGATTATTCGGGATATGGAAGTGGAAATCGACAAGCAAAATAAAGAAGCAAAAGGAGCATGAAAATGACTATTTTTTTATGCGGCTTTATGGGCTGCGGAAAAACAACTGTAGGCAAACTCCTTGCAAAAAAGCTAGGACTGCCTCTGATTGATACGGACGCTTTCCTTGTGGAACAAGAGGGCAAAAGCATTCCGGAAATTTTCGCAGAGAATAGCGAACCCTATTTTCGGGAAAAAGAAGCGGCAGCAATTCGTACACTGCGTAAAAAGTCGGCAGTCATTTCCTGTGGCGGCGGTGCAATGCTGCGACAAGACAGTGCGGAGGCTGCGAAAGAAACCGGAAAGGTTGTACTGCTGGACATCCCTTTTGAAGTGTGCTATGAACGAATTCAAGACGACACCAATCGACCAATTGTACAGCAAAACACAAAAGAACAGCTAGAAGCGATTTTCAACGAGCGTGCGACGATTTATCGTGCAAACGCTTCTTTCAGCGTGTCTGCGGACGGCTCTCCGCTTGAGGTGGCAGAACGAATTATAAAGGCAGTGAAAGCGTAAAAAAATTCGCAGACCCCCTTGACAAGCCGGCGAAAGTATGCTATGATAATTATGGTAAAAGGCACACCATTCCACGAACGGTTTGCTCCCGTAAATGACGAAATCAATAGCCGCCAAGGGTTTGCAAGACTAGGCGGCTATTCCGTTATCTATGAAAAATAACATACAAAAGTGATGTGTATCCAACCAGAAATAATCCAATCTGGATAATTTGATCAACTGTTATATATCCCATTCATAAACCACTCCTTTCCAGGAGTTGGATTAGACCGCTTTTTCGCTTCTCGATATGCCTTTCGTTTCTTATTATAGCATATTCTGTCAGATGCTGTCAAGAAAAAATTTGCAGACCCCCTTGACAAGCCGGCGAAAGTATGCTATGATAATCATGGTAAAAGGTATACCGTTCCACGAACGGTCTGCTCCCAGATAACGATGAAAATAACCGCTACTTGTTTGTCAGACTGAGCGGTTATTTCCTTTTATTGTGTATATCCCAAATCAAACGAATGATTTGAATTGTTAAATTCAAAATTGGTCCAATAATTGATACAATTACTGCAAATTCTGCAATATCCATAACATCACTCCTTTCCAGGAGTTAGATTAGACCGCTTTTTCGCTTCTCGTTATGCCTTTCGTTTCTTATTATAGCATATTCTGTTTGTAGCATATTCTGTCAGATGCTGTCAAGAAAAAAACACTCTGTTTTCAACCAGAGCGTTTTTATGTTATCCGTCCCTTATTCTTTTTCCCGTCTTGTCGCAGCGTTATCGAACTTCCGTACACGCAGCGTGATTCCCAGCCTCTGCGCCAGTTGTTTCGCCGCTGCCATCTCATCCGGCGGCAAAATATCCACCACCGTCAACATCACCTGTGGCACATACGCCTTACAGTCCAGTGCATACTTTTGCATCGCATCAAAAGCGACTTCCCCGAATTTGGGTCTTGTCACGTCCAGATACGCCTGTTTCGTCCCAGCGTTTAAGCTAATAGAGACCGTATCCACCAAACCCTCCAATTCGCTCGCCGTAGAGCGACCATAACGCAAATCCACCAAGCCGTTGGTATTCAGACGAATCGAACCTACACCATGCTGACGCAACCACTGTGCCGTCTCTTTGAGGACCTCAAGCCGCTCGGTTGGCTCACCGAAGCCACAGAACATCACTTCTTTATATAGCGTAAAATCCACCTGTTCCAATGCTGCAAAAATCTCTGCCTGCGTTGGCTCATGTTCCAGCCACAGTGGATCGGAACCATATACGCCGTTGCCCATCGTGCGAATACAAAAAGTACAAGCGCAAGAACAACGATTGGTCAGATTCAAATATAGATTATTCCCCACTTCGTAGAAAATCGTCATTGCCTTTTCTCTTTCCATGAAATGCCCCCCTTTTATTTATGATACTTCGCTCCGGCTAAGATCTGATAGCCACGATAAATTTGTTCGAGCAACATGAGTCGTGCTAGCTGATGGGGAAACATCATTGCGGACATAGACAGCCGTAAATTCGCACGGTGTTTCACGCTGTTTGCCAAGCCATAAGAACTGCCGATACAAAACGTCACATTGCCGCCGTCATATTCCACTGCTGTGTGTTCCAGCGTTTGTGCAAACTTGTAACTATCCAGCTGTTTCCCCTCAATACACATTGCCACACAGTATCCACGCATTCGTTTACGCAGCATTTCCCCTTCTTTTTCTAAAGCCTGAGAAATTTCCCGTTTCCCTGGATTTTGCTGCAGCGACACCGGCTCCAGCTTACAAAACCGAGAAAGACGCTTTTCATACTCTGCACACCCCTTGCGGAGATAATCCTCCTTGCACTTTCCCAGTGCCAGAATCTGTATCGTCTGCACGAAAAATCACCGCCTGTTCCAGTCGAATTCCAAAAAAGCACACAAAAACCAAAAAACAGAAGCTATCGATTCTCCGCTCTGTTCTCTGGCTTCTAAATTTCTGTTCTCGAATAATAGCTTACATAGCCTCTTTCATTTCCACTTTGGCAACTGGATCAGAAACTTTTTCAATATCTGCCCCCACTTCACGCAGCTTTGCGTCCAAATTGGAATAACCACGTTCAATATGGTAAATGTCTTCGATTTCCGTAATTCCCCTTGCCGCAAGTCCTGCGATAATCAGTGCCGCCCCTGCACGCAAGTCGCACGCTTTCACCGGTGCGCCAGTCAAACAACCAACGCCCTCCACGACGGCAACCTTTCCATCGACAGAAATATCTGCACCCATACGGCGCAGCTCATCAACATAGCAGAATCGCTGTTCCCAAACACCTTCAGTAATAATGCTCGTCCCCTCTGCAAGGGTCAAAAGCGTCGTGATTTGCGGCTGCATATCCGTAGGAAATCCTGGATGTGGCATCGTTTTCACATTTGTCCGCACCAACGGTCCATCCACCCATATACGAATGCTGTCGTCAAACTCTTCAATATTCACACCGATTTTCCGCATCTTGCTGGAAATGGGTTCCAAATGTTTTGGGATAATATTTTTTACGAGAACGTCGCCGCCGGTTGCCGCTGCGGCAATCATAAACGTACCCGCTTCAATTTGGTCTGGAATGACCGAATATACGGCACCGTGGAGATGAGACACCCCACGAATCTTGATAACGTCCGTACCTGCACCCATAATATCTGCGCCCATCGAATTGAGAAAGTTTGCGAGATCCACAATATGCGGCTCTTTTGCAGCATTTTCAATCACAGTCAATCCTGTAGCACGCACAGCAGCAAGCATGGCGTTCATTGTTGCACCAACCGATACCACGTCTAAGTAAATTTGGCTTCCGGTCAGCTGATCTGCCACCAGATCCACCATGCCGTGTTCAATACTGCACTTTGCATCCAAAGCGGAAAACGCTTTTAAGTGTTGGTCAATCGGGCGGTCTCCCAGTGGACATCCACCAGGCATCGAAACCCTCGCTTTTCCATACCGACCGAGCAATGCGCCCAAAAAGTAATAAGACGCCCGCATTTTTCGTGCACTCTCATAGGGAACGCAATAATTCTGCAATCCGGTTGCGTTAATCCGCACCGTCGTTTTATTGAGATATTCCACCTGCGCACCCATCTCATAGAGAATTCGCAGGCTAATGGTTACATCGCTGATATTCGGCACATTCTCCAGAATACACGGCTCATCACATAGCAAAATGGCTGGAATCAGTGCAACCGCCGCATTCTTTGCGCCGCTGACTTCAATCTCTCCCAACAGGCGATGCCCGCCGTGAATAACAAATTTATCCAAGTTCGTCTCTCCTTTGTCTGTTCGCCATTTCTCCCGAAACGCTTTCGGAGGTGGCGACAATCGGGTTTCATGGAATATGCACGTAAACATATCCTCCCCAGATCTATTACCGGCAGCAGCACATTTTTCTATTTCCTTTTTTGAAGCACTGCGCCTAAAAACACAAAATTTTTCGTGACACTTTTTCAAAGAACATTTTAACACAACACCGCAGCAAACACAATTGCTTCTGCTTATTTTGCTTACAATCTTTCTTATTATACACGAAAAATCGCCGTTTGTAAAGTCAAAAACAAGATTTTTTTCGTTCTTTGGAAACTTTGTCAGGATTGGTGGATAGTTACCCCATGTATTTGTATGCATTTCATAAAAAAACAAACATCTTTTAGGTAACTTTACAGGTTATTTTTCCAATCTCCATAAGTACCAATTTCGATAGAAGTAATCTTAATGTCCTCTTCAGGTGCTGTATATTCATTTTCGCCGCTGGCGGCTTTTAGGGCGACCCCGGTGATTTCTTCAATCACCGCCAGACTCTCTTCTCCATACGCCTGTGCAAAAATTGTCATCTGCTGAGAATAATTCGGAATCCCACCCAGTTCCAAAAATGCGTCGCTGATATTCTGTGCGCTTTCCGAAACGTCATCTAATTCTTCTATGGTATCATCATCAAACTCGATGGTATTACAAACCACAAATCGTGTGCCGCAATAGCTTATCATATCTCCAGTGAGCCGATCCCAAAAATTCCCGTCCTGTGACACCACAGGTGCGCAAAACGCCCCACGGAATGGCCACAAGTTTCCGCTGGTTTCTAATTCGACAGTTTCATACGTGTCACTGTCCACAGAACCGTCTGCATGGGATGTACCTGCTTCGAAATAGACGCCGGATTCCACTTGAAAAACATAGGTGTCGTCATAATAGCCGGACTCCGCCAATTCTGTGAACTGTGCCACATATTCCGGCGCTTCGTCTGGATAAAGCTCTGCCACAATATCACCCAATGTGGTATGCACGCACATTGCGGAAGCGTCGTCCTCCGGTTCATCCAATTGAATCAACGTGATGGAATCCGTATTTAGGTAGCCATTCGTCTCCGACTGTAAATAAGATGAACAGGAAAAAAGTCCGAAGCAAATGAGGAACATGATGAGTACCAAAATAAATATTCTTGTGATTCCTTTTTTATATTTTCTCAGTGCCATAATTGCCTTCTTTCTACCGTATTTTTTTAACTTCCGTGCCCTGTCTTGTTTCCTGGATAGAATAGCCAAGTGCCATAATTTTCTCTCGCAGCACATCCGCTGTAGCGAAATCTTTTGCCTGACGTGCTTTCGCACGCTGTTCCACAAGTTCCATTACTTGCAGTGAAATATCGCTATCCTGTTTCGGATCATACAGAAGTCCCATAATCCCCGTCAACTCGCTGAACAGCTTTGCGCCAGCTTCCAGCAGTTCCTTGGGCGTCGATGCATCTGCGCTCCACCGGTTCAAATCCCGTACCAATTCAAAAACCGCCGCCATACCGTCTGCTGTGTTTAGGTCGTCGTCCATAGCTGTGATAAACTGCGTCTTCCGCTTTTCCAGAAGTGCCATATCTTCTGAAGAAACCGTGCCGGATTGCGCCGATTCAATCACACGGCTTAGTGTATCTCTACAAGTATACAGTCGATCCAAGGAAGCTTTACAAGCATCCAGCAAGTCCTTACAGTAATTAATCGGACTGCGATAGTGTGCCTGTACCATCATATAGCGGATGACTTCATAGCCATACTGCTCTGCCACTTCTCTTACGGTAAAAAAGTTCCCCAAGGATTTCGACATTTTTTTGCTGTCGATATTGATATAACCGTTGTGCATCCAGTAGTGGACAAAGGGCTTTTCGTTTGCCGCCTCCGCCTGTGCAATTTCGTTTTCATGATGTGAAAAAATCAAATCCTGTCCGCCGCAGTGCAAATCAAACGTTTCGCCGAGATAATGACACGACATTGCCGAACACTCGATATGCCAGCCGGGTCTGCCGTTCCCCCAAGGGGACTCCCAGTACGGCTCGCCAGGTTTTGCCGCTTTCCAGACGGCGAAATCCAATGGATTCTCTTTTTCCTCTCCCACTTCAATGCGTGCGCCTGCCTGTAGTGCTTCCATCGGCTGACCAGACAGCTTCCCATATTCCGGAAAGCTGTCCGTACGAAAATAAACATCCCCGTTCGGTGCGGCATAAGCGTGCCCCTTATCCACCAGTCGCTGTACCAAATCGATAATCAAATCCATGCTCTCCGTCACACGAGGATGCACATCCGCATCCATGACATTTAATCCATGGGCATCGTTTTCTGCAATGACATCCGTTAAGCGATCTACGAGGTGATTGTTTTGCACAAAGTGAGAAATTAACAAAAAAGCCAACATCAGGAGCAAAACAAGACCAAAAGAAAGGGTACAAATCTGAATGAATTTTTTTCGCAGTTTATAAATCATTCCGAGACTCCAAAAGATAGCCTGCATTTCGGATATAGCGGATTTCTACCGGTGCATGAATGGCACTGATTTTCTTTCGCAAATTGGAGATATGCACCCAAACCACGCTGACCTCTACGTTGCTGTCCCATCCCCAGATGTGGGAGAGAAACTGTTCTGAAGAGATGATAAAATTCGGTTGCTGCATCAGCATTTCCATAATTTGAAATTCTTTTCCACCGAGTAGTCGTGTTTCCTCTTGATAGTTCAGCTCATAGGTGGAGCGGTTAAGTACGAGGTGATTCCACGTCAGAAGATCTGGTACATAATTGTCTTTCCGGCGGAGCATGGCACGAACCCGTGCAAGAAGTTCCGACGTAGAAAACGGCTTTGCCAGATAGTCATCTGCGCCTGCGTCCAGTCCCTCCACACGCTGTTCCACCTCTGTTCGGGCTGTGAGAAACATCACAGGCGTGGTGATCCCCTTATTCCGCAGCGTTTTTAGGACACAGATACCATCCATTTCCGGCAGCATAATGTCCAGAATCATGCCATCGTAGTTGTTCGTTTTGGCATATTCTAGGGCGTCGACACCGGTTGCAACGCCGTCCGCCATAAATTTATTATTTTCTAGCAGATGAATGAGAGCCTTTCGCAGCCGTGGTTCATCTTCTGCAACGAGCAAACGCATAAGTGACACTCCTACTGTCAGTCAGAATTTACCGAGCGATATTCCATTGGAACATATTCCTGATCCTGTGCAACAGACAAATACGCAGGACAAATGATTTTTTTACAGTTAATCAGTTCTTCAATGCGATGTGCCGACCAGCCTGCAATACGTGCAATGGCGAAAATGGGGGTATACAGTTCTGTCGGCAGTCCTAACATATGATATACAAAACTGCTGTAGAAGTCTACATTTGCGCAGACGCCTTTATAAATCTTTCGATTTTGCGCAATGATTTCTCCCGCTAGGCGTTCTACCGTGGCATAGAGTTCATATTCTGCATGGCAGCCTTTTTCAGATGAAAGTTGTTCTACGAAGGATTTTAAAATTACTGCACGGGAATCGGAGATGGAATAAATTGCGTGCCCCATGCCGTAGATGAGACCGGTGTGGTCAAACGCCTCACCACGCAGCACTTGTGTCAGATAGCGGCGCAGTGCCTCCTCGTCTTTCCAATCGGGGCAGTGCTGCTTGAGATCTTCGAACATCTGAACGACTTTGATGTTTGCTCCGCCATGTTTTGGACCTTTTAGTGCGCCAAGTGCCGCCGCAATGGTAGCGTAGGTATTTATTCCAGAGGAAGACACGACGTGTACCGTAAAAGTGGAGTTATTGCCGCCGCCGTGTTCTGCGTGCAGCACAAGACACAAATCCAGAAGTTTTGCTTCCAGACGGCTATATTTTCCATCCGGCCGTATCATATAGAGAATATTTTCTGCAATGGTCAAATTCGGATCTGGTTTTTGAATGAACATACTTTTGTCGTTACGGAAGTACATAGAGGCTTGATAGCCGAATACCGCCAATGAGGAGAATTGTGCCACAAGCTGTAAACACTGGCGCATCACGTTGGGAATGCTGGTGTCGTCCGGCTTCGGGTCATAGGCGTGAAGAGCCAAGACACACTTTGCCATCGTATTCATAATATTATCGCTGGACATTTTCATAATCACGCCGCTGTTGAAGTGATTAGGCAAGAGACGATAATTCGCCAGCAGATCGTAAAACTGGTTCAATTCTTCTTTTGTGGGAAGTTTCCCCATAATGAGTAAATAGACAATTTCTTCAAATCCAAATCGATCGTGCCGGACGAATCCGTCTACCAGCTGTTCAATAGGAATGCCACGATAATACAGTTCACCGGGAATACGCAGTTCTTTTCCATTTTCCATGCGGCTTGCGTTGATTTTGCTGATTGTCGTCAGCCCCGCATGGACGCCTTTTCCGTCTAAGTCACGGAGGCCACGCTTGACTTCGTATTTGACATATAATTCCTGATCAATCTGGTACTGGGATTGCGCTTTATCGGAAAGGCAATCAATCATCTCCATGTCTTTTTTGTATTGTAGAATCATTTGCTGAATTTTATCGGAATGAAGCATAGCATTTTTTGTTATGGAATCGTTCCTTTCTGCTGTGGTACAGCGGTAATGTGACGGTTTGTAAGTTTTGTTGATTTTCCTCCACGATAGGGGGACGAAAAGTTACACAAATGTTAGGATGAAAAATCTATTACTTCTAATTTTATCATATTTTGTGGTATTTGTCAAGAAAAATTCGTAAACAAAATCGGGTGGCAAGAAGTGGCAGTGTTGCAAAAGGGCATCTGCCTTTGTTGACATTTTTTCACAAATATCGTATAATAAAAAAATATGCTGGGATAGCGGATACAGTGGAAAGGAACGGGAAAGATGGTAGAGACACAGCTATTTGGGTTTGGAAAAAAGCGGCAGGTTCAGATGTCAAGAACTTGTATGTTGGCACCGATGGTGGGCGTTGCAGACAGGGGATACCGTCAGCTTTGCCGCTCGTTCGGAGCGGCAGGCGTAGTCAGCGAGATGGTTTCGGCGAAAGGACTTTATTATGGCTGCCTGACCTTAAAAGCGGGAGAACGGCTTTCGGAACAAGTGGCATCTGCGCAGCTTTGTGTGATTACAGATGAAGAGCGGCCGATGGGAATTCAACTTTTTGGCGGCGAACCGGAATTTGTAGGACGTGCTGTCGCCATGGTGCAGCAGTTTCAGCCGGACTGGATTGACTTGAATATGGGCTGTCCGGTACGCAAGGTGGTTTCCACCGGTGCAGGCAGTGCGCTGATGCAGGATATTTCGACTGCGGCAGAGATTGTCCGTGCAGCAGTGCGAGAATCGGACGTTCCGGTGACGGTGAAAATTCGCTTAGGTTGGGACGAGACACATCGAAACGCCGTGACGTTTGCCCAAGGGATGGAGGATGCGGGAGCAGATGCTATTACAGTACATGGCAGAACACGGGAACAGCTTTATCGTGGCGCAGCGGATTGGACGGGGATTTCTGCGGTAAAACAGGCAGTGAAAATTCCAGTGGTGGGGAATGGCGACGTGCGGACGGCTGCGGATTGTCTGCGTATGTACGCTGAAACCGGCTGCGATATGGTCATGATTGGCAGAGGTACTTATGGAAATCCGTTTCTGTTTCGAGAAGTGATTGCTGCGATGCACGGAGAAAGCATAGACCCACCTACGCCGGAAGAGCGCATGACGGTTATGCTGAAATATATTCGGCTTGTCTTAGAACAGTCGGAAAAACCAGAAGAAATCGCAATACGAGAGGTACGAAAACAAGCTTCTTGGTTTCTGGCAGGACTACATGGTGCGGCGCATCTGCGGCAGCAGTGTTATCAACTGGATTCTTATGCAGCGGCGCAGCATCTTGCCGCTGCTGCATTGAACGTAGCAAAAGCTAGTATGTGAAAACATGGTTTGTGCATCACAAACGTCCCCTATCGAAAAACAGAGGACGTTTTATGGCTTTCGTACTTATGCTCATTCGGCGGAAAGACCGAAGCTGACTTCCAGTGCGTGGTCGACTTTCGTCATGGATGGAGCGTCCAGCGTCCCCATACGGTCTTTTAAGCGACGTTTGTCTAGCGTGCGGATTTGTTCCAATAATACCACGCTGTCTTTTGTCAGACCGCATCCAGTCGCCTGTACGTCGATATGTGTGGGGAGCTTCGCCTTGTCTCTGCGGCTTGTGATT
>Ga0192244_10419_pt1 | contig 17028 bp, 11 predicted proteins | sample Koala_Koa27_L3_FD_131234 | JGI IMG/M metagenome (GOLD analysis project Ga0192244, IMG submission 131234) | Enriched cells from koala feces incubated with labeled cellulose particles, San Francisco Zoo, California, United States - Koala_Koa2-7_L3 ... | reverse complement strand
ACTGGGCCAAGATTCAGGCCGACCGCTTCAAGAACTGCGTCATCCGCGGTTTCCACACCGAGCTGGAAACGGTGTACGAGGAAAAGAACATGTCGCTCACCCGCGACTCGCGCAAGGTGTCCGAGGAAGAGGTAGACGAGGCGTATAACAAGGCACTGGTAGCCGTCGAAGCCCTCGAGCTGAAGAACATGCTTCGTGAGGAAGCCGACCAGATGGACTGTGTGCTCAAGATAAACTCCGGTGCGGGTGGTACCGAGAGTCAGGACTGGGCCAGCATGCTGATGCGTATGTATCTGCGCTATGCCGAAACCCACGGATACAAGGCCACCATCGCCAACTTGCAGGAAGGCGACGAGGCAGGCATCAAGACCTGTACCATCGAAATCAGCGGAGACTATGCCTACGGATACCTGAAGGGTGAGAACGGTGTGCACCGCTTGGTGCGCGTGTCGCCCTACAATGCGCAGGGCAAGCGCATGACGTCTTTTGCTTCGGTCTTTGTCACTCCGCTGGTCGACGATACCATTGAGGTGAACATCGAGCCGGCACGCATCTCTTGGGATACTTTCCGAAGCGGTGGTGCAGGTGGCCAGAACGTAAATAAGGTAGAGTCGGGCGTGCGTCTACGTTACCAATACAAAGATCCCTACACGGGCGAGGAAGAAGAAATCCTGATTGAGAACACCGAGACGCGCGACCAGCCCAAGAACCGTGAGAATGCCCTTCGCCTGTTGCGCTCCATGCTTTACGACAAGGAAATGAAGCACCGCATGGCCGAGCAAGCCAAGATTGAGGCCGGCAAGAAGAAGATTGAATGGGGTTCGCAAATACGCAGCTATGTATTTGACGACCGTCGCGTGAAAGACCACCGAACCAACTACCAGACCAGCGACGTGAACGGTGTGATGGATGGCAAGATAGACGGTTTTGTCAAGGCCTACCTCATGGAGTTTGCCGGAGCAGGTGAGGCGTAAATGCCTTCGGTGAAACTGGTAAACGAATGAAAAAGAATGTCCCGTACAGGTGTGTGAGGTCTGTACGGGACATTTCTGTTTGGACGGATATCTTTTTAGGATATATGGATGTCTTTTAGTTTAATGGTCTCCAGATGACTTGTTGTGTGAAAACCTGTACATTGGGATATTGTTCTGTTAAATGCCCGGTGACGTCTTCTACCAGTGAGATAACGGGGAATTGTTCTTTTCTGGTTTTGGAAGTTTCGTCGGTGTAAGGGAGTATTGCCAACTTGTGGGTCATACCTTCTAATACGAACGTATAGAACCATGGATTTTCCTCGTTACGGTCGGGATTAACTACAAAGCTTCCTTTTACCATATCTTTCTCCTCGTTCATTACTGTGGAATAGAGGCAGAGTGTGCCGCTGTTCGGGTCTCCCGGATTATCGAATGCCAGTTTATAGCCTCCACCGGCTTCTTTTACGGGGATGGTGGCCAGGGCTTCTTCACTGAGGGCATTTCTTTGTTCTTCCGTCAATGTTTCGCCGCCTTCAATGAGGACATCCATGTGTCCGATTGTCAACGTAAGTTTGCTTTGGATGATGGCAACTTTCAGCACGATGCTTGTACCCGTTCCGTCGGTCACGGTGACGTGTGCCTCTCCCCAGTCCTGCGGGTAAAGCACGAAGGCGTTGGAGAACTTCATGTCTATTTTCAGTACGGCGGGGTTGTCGCACTGCGCGGTGTAGTTGCCGTCGCCCCCCAAGATGGTAATGGCGCCTGCATTTCCGTCCTCAGAACTCTGTGGAAAGTACACATTTACGGTATTGTCCGCATCGGTAGGCAGGTCGAAGCGGAGCGGGTTGCTTTCTTCGTTGTTGCAGCCCGTCAGAAGGAGGGTGCAGAGGAATGCCAGGAGTATTCCCGGCAGGTAGGTTGTCTTAGTCATATTCATGTGTGATTTCATTTGGAATGCGCAAAGCTATGAAATTCCTGTTGTGCATCCAACAGGGGGATGAATTTCTAAACCTATGTTTATGATTTACCACGGTGCAGGGAATTTTCTTTACGGGGTAGTTGTTGGTATGGCGGTTCAACCGGTGTTTCCAGGTAATGCCGGGGCTGGCCTGGGAATATCCCTGCAAGAAGAGGCCGGAAGATGCCTCACAGACCCTTCTGAGGCGGGCTTGCTTCTAACCTGTTACGAGCTTGCTTCTGACCTGTTACGAGCTTGCTTCCGACCTGTTGCGAGCATGCTTCCAACCTGTTACCTGTTTTCCCCCGATTCCTTAGTCTTTTTTTTGGCGCCACGGCATAATATCCCTGCTCCTTTACAATCTCGAACTTGCCGGTCTTCAACAGCTCGTTCCACATTTGGATAGTTTCCAGGATAAACCGGTATAATCCCTCGCTGATGTACAGCTCTTTGCCCGAATGGAACGTAGCGGCCAGTTGTGGTCCGTCTTTTACAGTGAGACGCTTTTGAGCCCGTTCCAATGCGGCTAGATATACCGTCTGGTTGTAGGCATAGTGCTCGTTGAACCCGTTGCCGTTCCACGCATCGAGGGCTGCCAGCGACATCGGGCCTCGGCTATCGAGGTAGGTTGTGTCGGTGATGCAGGCTTTGTATTGCCGGGCTTCGTCCCACAACTGCTGTTCCCGTGCACGTTGCAGGCTGTCTTCACGTGCCAGATTGGTGGCTGGTTCTTCCATTTCCTGTTGCATCTCCCGGTAGAGGGCGGGAAGCCGTTCGCTGTGCCGGCTGGATATCTGGAACTTTCCGCCTGTGATGCGGGCATTGACGCGCGGGGCGGTCAGTATACTGTCGTTCCACACAAAGGCAATGTGTTGGCCGATGGCTTTCTCCGTCTCGTCGGCCCAATGTTCCAGCAAATGTTCCTTTACCTGTCCGATGATGGTGTAATGCCCGTAGGGGTCTGTGTTCAGTTCCAGTGCGGCACAGTCTTTGAGGGTCACGATGGGTGTTTGCCCGATGCTGTCTGTGGGGGACGCGTAGAGGTGATACCACCCGCTTGTGCGGTGCGTTTGTTGCGCTTGTGTCGGCAGGCTGAGAAATGCTCCCAGCAGAAATATGCCTGTCCAGTGTTTAGTTTTCATGGCTGTTGTGCTGTTTGGTTCTTTGCGAAGATATTGATTCTTAACTGATATTCCAATAGGCGGCTGAAAATCTAAACTTATGTTTAGTGTGTGAGGCTTTCTCTTGGGATGTTGCATACCTTTAGAGGAAGGGATCGTAATATCTTTGATATTCGTTGTTGCTGCATTCACAGCACAGGAGGTGCTGCGTAAGTACCAGCTTGGTCCGTCAGTCTATGTTAGTATTGTAGAGCAGGCATTGGGCAAGAAAGAGCGCATGGAAGTAGAACAACGTCAGGCCGTGCTGTTTCTCAGAAAGATAGCCCGGAAGCTGTTCCTGATTATTTCTATACTATGGCAGATAGTGCTTCCGGGCAGAAAGTGGAGAGAGTTTATTGTTATTGATAGTCTTGTCCGTTTTCCCAAGCATTGGCATCCCATTGCTTACGCAAATGGTTTACCCAAATTTGGCGGATTTCGGGATAACTGCCCAAAGCACGTATTCCGCAGCCGTCTGCAATACCGTGGTCGGCTCCGGCTTGTGCTATCGGGTGCGCCTCGAAGTCTTTCTGTACTTGAAACCCGATTTTTTCCAGACGCTCACGCCAGCTATATTCGTTGGTACTCAAATCCACATTGCTGGTACTTGTGCCTTCAGCTAAAGCTTCCAATCCCCAAAGGTCATTGTGGGCATGGTCTCCGGCGATAGACATGAACGGGGCGATGTAAACTTTCACATCCGCAGGCTGCAAACCGTTGGCTTCACAGTACTGCATAATTTGTGAGTAGATGCAGTCGGGGTATTGGCTACGAACAACGCTGGCATCCGTAATGCGGTCTGCTGGGTTTTCTTCCACTTCGTTCGGCCAGAAAAGCATGTCGCCATAGTCTACCGTACCTACGAAAATGTTCTTGTTTTCAGTTTTTGCTTGTAAGGTTTCTTGCACATCGGCATACTTATGATTGGCGTTGTAGTTTTCGTCCGGATTGCCATGTCCCATCAGTAAGACGATGTTGTTCTTGTCAGTAAGTTGGGCTGAGTAGTGGTTATAAAGAACTTCAGCAACAGTTTCTGTATCTTCATCCTCCGCCAGCAGATTAGCACTGCGCAATACATTAATATTTGGATACCACTGAATCATGAAGTATTTTTTGATATCTGTGTTCATTAACGAAAGGTATTCTTCACCGGGGATGACGTGAAGTGATTGCACAGCTACACGGGTATATCCCGCATTGCCGATAGCTTTCAGCCATTGGTCTAATTCATACCGTTCAATGCCGGTAGAAGCCTGTACGCGGTTAATGCAGGTACGAGACGTGAACGACATATAGATGTCTACATCAGGGAACTCTGCTTTGAAATCGTTGATGATGTCATCATATACCGAAAGCGATTCTTTGTAGGTACTTCCAAAAGTACAGAGCAGCAATGCTGTGTCGTGCTGTTTACTTTGAGCCACTAGCTTCTCGGCAGGATTCAAAGTACTTTCTACATCGTCACCGTCACTGCACGAAACAAAACCTGCGCACATTGTGGTTGCCATGAAGACAGCCAACATTTTTGATTTAAAAAATTTCATGTTCATACTTTTTGTTTTTAAGTTAATAAGATGGATATTGAATTATTTGCTTTTGAACTTGATGAGTGCCGAAGCATAAAAGGTGCGTCCCGGCGTGGTAGTTGCTCGGTTGCGTCCGAAAGGAGTTCTATCTACATAATTGAATATATTGTCAATACCTGCATTCAGCGTCAGTGTCCATTTCTTCGTTCTTAACAATGTATGCGCCGTATTGATGCGCCACGTCTGGAAAGCGTCTGCATTATTGTCTTCTATGTAGCGAAGTACAGACTGGTAGCGGCCGTAAACGCCCAGTCCTAACTGATAATGCTTCCACGAATGCGACCAGGTGGCGTTGAGCGTGGCATTGTGTTGGGATGTGGCATCGATGGGGATATATTCCATATAATTGATGCCTTGGTTGGGATATTGTGCCTTTGGGTCAGCATAACTGTAACCGCCGCCTATGGTGATGTCTTTTGTGGGTTGGCAACTGAACGTGAAGTCCATCCCCCAGATACGGGCTCTTGTCAGGTTCATATATTTCTTGCTTTTTTCTATCTCATTCAACTTTTCCTCGGCAGTGCGGTTAATTTCTACCAGCTCTATCATATTGCGAAGCAGATTGACATAGCCTGTTACACTGGCTTGGAACTTATTGCTTGCATATTCCAGTCCAACAGACGTATATTGTGAAGTCTGTGCTTTCAAATCTTTATTGCCATGATAGGCAGTCAAGACCCCTCCGCCTAAAGTTGCCGTATAATTGTAGTAGAGTTCTTTTACGGTAGGCGATTTGTATCCGAGGGCGTAGGAAGCACGTAAGTGGAAGTTGCCTGTTTTGTAAAGTATGGAGGCTTTTGGGCTTAGGTTGAATCCCGTTTCTTTATGTACTGTTGCACGTGCGCCGACCGTCATGACCAGGTTTCCCACAGGCGTCCATTCCTCTTGGGCATATGCAGCCAAGGTATAGACCGAAGCCTCGTCTCCGTCTATGTGATGAGGGGATTCCAGATGGTTGTAGAGGAATTCGAGTCCTGTGTTCAGTATATGGTGTTTGCCGAAATAAAATACGCCCTTCGCTTGTCCCAATACTTGACGCTGGAGGCTTTGTTTTATTCGTTGTCCGGGGTAATAAGTGATGCGGTTTCCATCTTTGAAATAATCGGTCACTTCTTGTAGTTTATAATCATAGAAATAACCGTAGCGGTCATAAGATACATCGGCTGTCAGGTAGTTACGTGTAGTCAGTTTATATTTCCCTCCGGCGGTAAATCCATAGTTGCGGTAGTAAAAGTCATTGGGCAAGTAGCTCCATTGGCCGTGCGAACGTGTTACCCAGCGTTCGTAATAAGAGCCACCTGCATGGAGGGCCAGTTGATGATTCACTGTCCATTCCAGATTTTCAGTTACAGTATAGTTTGATGAACGGTTTACAGTCATTAGTGTGGAGCCGGGTTTCAGTTGCTGCTGGTTCCACTGCATATCAGTGTTTTGCCAACCGTCCGTATGGCGGAAGTTCATGCCGGTCACGCTTTTCACCTTTCCGATGGTCAGCCCAAGTGAGGCACTTTCACGTATATCACCATGTTCACCTACGCGGGTCGTGGAGGTGAAGTCGGTCTTTTCGTGGTTCTTCTTGGTGATGATGTTGATAACTCCAGCTATGGCATCGCTTCCATAAAGGGACGAAGCTGCGCCTTTTACGATTTCAATTCGCTCGATATTGGCTGGATTTAAGAGATTAAGGTCATTTTGTCCACCTACATCGCCATTCATGCGCTTTCCGTCGATCATAATAAGGATGTAGTCATTGTTCAATCCGTTTAACTGGATATGGCTTCCCATATCACCATCGTGAAATGTGAGAGAGGGCGAAAGTACGCTGAGCAATTCTTCCATACTGCGTGCTTGGAATTGTTCCAATACTTTTTGGGTGATGATTTCCGTTTGTACGGGAGCATCCTTGAGGTAATGTTCTGTGCCGGTGCCCGTTACTACTACTTCATCCAACATGATGGAAAGTTCTTCTTGTTTCTTACCTTCCAAGATGCTTTGCGCCGGTGTATGTAAAACTGTACACAGAAATAGTGCGACAAAGCCTGACTTAATCTTCATCATACGTCCTAAATTTGTAAAAAAAACAAATATAGCACGTCGCTTCTAATGAAAATAAGCAAGACCCGCCAAGAGGGGAATCTATTTAGAATTTGCTTAATTGTGCGGTAAACTTTGCTCCTAATCCCGGAAGCTCCGTGCTCTGCTATCGCGGATATTAGCAGGTATTCTGGCTTCCTCCTGTCTGCATTGCCTTCCCATTGCGTTTGGCAACAGTGGCTTCTGCGGTTGCAGACAACATGGAATGGAGGTTACAGCTGCGGGTACAGCTCCGGTTTTTCACCGGATTCCCTTGCACCGCCTGTCGGATTGGCATAGCGGTTACTAATTCCGGTGACAAAGGTAGTGATTTTTTTATAATAAATTGTTATATGCTAAAAAAGTTATGTTTTGTTCTGTTGTCACTTTTGCTTTTTGGGTTACTTTCAGCAAACGTGTTATCCATGTTTTGTTACTCGTATGCCAGCTTGCGCCGGATGCGGCTCAGGTGGATGGGGGTGATGTGCAAATAGGAGGCAATTTCCTTGACGGGGAGCAGTTGCAGGACGTCGGGGCATCTGTCCAGCAGCTTGCGGTAGCGCTCCTCGGGCGTCAGGCGGAACATGTCGAGGTAGCGGGCATAGACGTCCAGAAACAGTTGCTCGATGGTGATGCGGCCCGTGCGCTGATATTTCATGTCGCTCTCATATAGCAGGTTCAATTCGTTGGCAGGGCACAGGTGTACCCGACTGGTGGTGAGCGCCTGGATGTTGGTTTCCGAAGGTATGCCGTACAGGCACGACGGATAGTCGGCGATAAACTCGCCTGGAAATACAATGCCTACGTTGTATTCACGTCCTTCGCTATGGTTCACGGTGGTGTACTTGAAGATGCCCGTCTCCACAAAACCGATGGATGCGGACACCTCGCCTTCACGCAGAAAGAAATCCTTTTTGGCGAATAAGGTCGGCGTTCCTTTTTGCAGGCACAAGTCTTTCAGGAAAGTGGTGTCGATATGTGGTATGAATTGGTTGAATGCTGTCATGGTTCGGTCTGTTTTGTGTACAGGTCCAAAGATACGAAAAAACAGAATGCAGCTCCTTTGGGATGCGAAATCGGAAGAACGGCCTGGGGATGCCTGCTCCGTATCAAAGCCATATTTGTTCCGTTTGGAGGTATCTGTATACGGAGCGGGTGTAAAGTGGAAACGGGCAGAACAGACTGTGAGGGACTGAAACGAGGATATCGGCCCGTCGTTTGCTAAGCATCGAAAATTCTTCCCTTTTCTCTTGCAAACTTCCGGGATTTCTTCTTACTTTGTTCATCGTTGAACTTAAAACGCAAGAAACACTATGGGAAAGAACAAAAAGAAAGTCGTACACACACAGCGTGAAGAACAGCAAGGGCGGAGAGTGATTATCTGGATTGGCGTGGTAGCCATTGTGCTGGTTATCCTGATGTTTGTGGCTTATTCGTATTGAGTCGCTGAGGCCATGGCGCAGGAAATAGAACGCAAATTCCTCGTGACGGGCGACTACAAGTCACAGGCCTATGCCAGCAGCCGCATGGTGCAGGGATATATATGCAGCGCACGCGGGCGGACAGTGCGGGTGCGCATACGCGACGGCAAGGGTTATCTCACCATCAAAGGGCCCTCGGATGCTGCGGGAATGCGCCGCTATGAGTGGGAGAAGGAACTGCCGCTGCACGAGGCCGAGGAACTGATGAAGCTCTGCGAACCAGGAGTGATAGACAAGACCCGCTACCTGGTGCGCAGTGGCCGCCACACCTTCGAGGTGGACGAGTTCTACGGCGACAACGCCGGCCTCGTAGTAGCCGAGGTGGAACTGGCTTCGGAAGACGAACCCTTTGAGAAACCTGCCTTCATCGGCTGCGAAGTGACGGGCGACGTGCGCTACTACAACTCGCAACTGATGAAGCACCCGTACCGGGAGTGGGCCGAGACGGAGCGCTGAACACCCCTCAACCGCACGCCGGCGGCGCACTGCTAACGTGGACGATAATATCTAATCGTATGGAACGAATCTACCAATATCTGCCGCGCGAACTCGTCACCTTCCTCCTGGTGACGCTATTCTCCCTGCTCATCGGGCTGTCGCAACGCAAAATCAGCCTCAAGCGCGAGGGCGAGACAACGCTATTCGGCACAGACCGAACCTTCACCTTTATCGGCATCCTGGGCTACCTGCTCTATATTCTAGACCCCGTGGACTATCGGTTGTTCATGGGTGGCGGAGCCATCCTGGGACTGTTGCTGGCACTGAACTACTACGCCAAGCAGTCGCAATTCCATGTGTTCGGGGTGACAACCATCGTCATAGCCCTTATCACCTACTGCCTGGCGCCTATCGTAATGACACAGCCCTCGTGGTTCTACGTCATGCTGGTGGTTACCGTACTGCTGCTCACCGAGCTGAAGCACACCTTCACCGAGCTGGCACAGCGTATGAAGAGCGACGAGATGACCACGCTGGCCAAATTCCTTGCCATCAGTGGCATCATCCTCCCCATGCTGCCGGACAAGAACCTCATCCCCGGCATAAATCTTACACCTTACAGCATCTGGCTGGCTACGGTAGTGGTCTCGGGCATTTCCTACCTGTCGTACCTGTTGCGGCGGTACGTCTTCCACGAATCGGGCATACTGGTTTCGGGCATCATCGGCGGCTTGTACAGCAGCACGGCCACCATCTCGGTGCTGGCCCGGAAGAGTCGCGCGGCCGACCCCGCCGAGGCGCCCGAATACGCGGCCGCCATGCTCATGGCCATCAGCATGATGTTCCTCCGCTTTCTCATCCTAATCGGTATTTTCAGTCGTGCCACGCTGGCAAGCATCTATCCCTATCTGTTGGCATTGGCGTTGCTGGCCGCCGCCGTGGCGTGGTATTTCCATTCCAAACGCCCGGCCGACGTGGGCCAGCAGGTAGCGGCCGAAGACAGCAGCAACCCGCTGGAGTTCAAGGTTGCCCTCATATTCGCCCTGCTCTTCGTGGTGTTCACGGTACTGACGCACTACACGCTGCTCTATGCCGGAACAGGCGGGCTGAACGCCCTCTCCTTTGTCTCCGGATTCAGCGACATCACCCCGTTTATCCTCAACCTGCTGCAGGGCACGGGCGACATATCGGTGGAGGTCATCGCCGCATGCAGCCTGCAGGCCATCGTCAGCAACATCGCCGTCAACCTGTGCTATGCTCTGTTCTTTGCCGGGCGCAAGAGTGCCTTGCGACCCTGGGTGCTGGGCGGATTCGGATGCGTCATCGTGATGAGCGCCGTCCTGTTGCTGTTCTTCATCCTCTAGCTGCTTTCTTTTTTGACTTTTTTAACCCGTAAAAGGGCTGTAATTGTGTCGGAAGCATCTAATTTTGTCGCTTCCTGCGTGACAAAATAATGAGCATGCAGCGGGCAGCCGATGCCTGAGAATAGACAAATAAACATAAAACACTATGAGAACTAAATGGACTTTGCTGCTGTGGATACTCATGCTATCCGGGCTGGCAGCAGCACAAAACACGGCAAACTTGTTCCAAATCAAGGGGATTCTATTGGATTCGCTGACTCACGAGGGGGAACCGTATGCCACAATCAAAGTTGTAAGAAAGGAATCACCTGCCAAACCGTTGAAAATGCTGGTGACCGACTTGCAGGGTAAGTTTCAGGACAAGGTGCCGGGCAAGGGAAGTTTTGTACTGACTATCACTTCGGTGGGCAGGCAACCCATTGTGCGCGAGTTTGCGGTAGCGGACGGGCAGAAACTGGTCGACTTCGGTACGCTTTACATTGCCGATGCAACCAATGAGCTGGGGCAGGTGGAAGTGGTGGCGCAGAAGCCGCTGGTAAAGGCCGATATCGACAAGATAGAATACAGCGTGCAGGACGACCCCGACTCCGAAACCAACTCCGTGCTCGAAATGCTGCGCAAGGTGCCCCTGGTGACCGTGGACGGCGAAGACAACATCAAGGTGAACGGAAGCAGCAGCTTCAAGGTGTACGTGAACGGCAAGCCCAACAACATGATGAGCAACAATCCCACCGAAGTACTCAAGAGCATGCCGGCCAACACCATCAAGCACATTGAGGTGATTACCAACCCTGGCCCCAAATACGACGCCGAGGGAGTGGGAGGTATCCTGAACATTGTGACCGAGGGCGGAGGCTTTGAGGGATATACCGTGACCCTGAGCGGAAATGCCAGCAACCGCGGTGCCGGCGGAGGGCTCTTCGGAACCGTGCAGAAAGGCAAGCTCACCGTGAGCGCACGCTATAACTACAACTACAACGACAGCCCCCGCAGCTATTCGGGCGGAAGCCAACGCACAACCGTGGCTACCGAGACTGCCGCCAACCTGGACTACAACGGAAGCAGCAAGGGCAACGGCTCCTTCCAGTCGGGAAGCCTCGAAGCCAGCTACGAGATTGATACGCTGAACCTCGTGACCGCCTCCTTCGGCTTGTGGGGAGGACGAAACAAAAGCAACGGCGCCACCGGCTATGTGGGAAATGCCCCCGACGCGGGCACAATGCTCTACCAGTATGCCACCGCAAGCCACAGCAGGTCGTCGTGGTACTCTATCGACGGTAGTGTAGACTATCAGCGCCTGTCGCCCACCGTAAAGAGACGCATGCTGACCTTCTCCTATAAGATAAATACACGGCCACAGACCTCGGATGCCTTCTCGGAGTACGACATTGCATACGGGCACGATGACTGGACCGACTACCTGCACCGCCTGCAGAACCAGCACAACGACGGCAGCCAGAACACCACCGAACACACCTGGCAGGCCGACTATACCACCCCCATCGGCAAACTGCACACGCTCGAGGCGGGTGCCAAGTATATCCTGCGCAACAACTCGTCCGACAACGACCGCTATGTCAAGGCGGCCGACGATGCATCCGATTATGCCTTCGACGAAGACCACAGCTCGCACTACCGGCACCAGAACGACATCCTGGCCGCCTACCTGGGCTACGGCATCAAGTGGCAGAAGCTGTCGGGAAGGCTCGGCGTGCGCTACGAACATACCATTGAGGACGTGAAATACCTCCTGGGACGGGGCGAGGACTTCCGAAAGAACTTTGACGACATCGTGCCGTCGGCCTCGGTAGGATGGAAGCTGACGGAGCTGTCGAACCTACGCCTTGGATACAACCTGCGCATCTATCGGCCGGGAATCTGGTACCTGAACCCGTACCTGGACGACAGCAACCCGTCGAACATCAGCCAGGGCAATCCCGAACTGGACAGCGAGAAGAGCCACGCCATCGACATGAGTTACAGCAACTTCACTCCTAAGGTAAACTTCAACGTGGCACTGCGCTACTCGTTCACCAACAACAGCATCAACCAGGTGACCGAGATGGTGAATGACAACGACATCGCGGGACTCACCCATCCCACGGGCAAGGAGGTGCTCTATTCTACTTACCAGAACATCGGCAAGAGCAAATACGCCAGCCTCAGCATGTACGTCAATTGGAACGCAACCAACAATACGCGCATCTACACCAACCTGTACGGCCAGTACATCGACATCAGGGGTGCCAACGGGCTTAAGAACAGCGGCTGGACGGGCTTTGCCTTTGGCGGTGCCCAGCAGACGTTGCCCAAAGACTGGCGTATCAGCCTGAATCTCGTCGGACAATCGCCCTGGGTCATGTTGCAGGGCGAGGGGAGTAGCTTCTTCGATTACAGTCTCAGCGTCAACAAGTCGTTCCTCGACAGGCGCCTCAACATCTCGGCCTTTGCCAGCAACTTCTTCAAGAAGTACCAGCGCATGGACTCGCACATCGAGGGTACGGGCTTTGTGCAGGAAAGTTACAGCCGGTATACGCGCCAGCGCTTTGGCATCAGCGTCAGCTACCGCATCGGTGAATTGAAGGCCAGTGTGAAGAAGGCGGCCCGCACTATCAGCAACGACGATGTGAAGGGTGGCGGCAGCGGTGCCTCGGGCGGGCAGGAATAACCGGTGCCCGATGCCCGGACTTCCAGGACGTTGTGCAATGAAAATTTGCAAAGTGTTTTTTTGTCCTGCACACCCGTATCCTGATACATGCGTCCCGACGTAATTGATTTGCGTCAGGACGCATTTTTTATTGCCTCCCGTCGTCGCCGGAAAGGGATGCCATGCCGTTAAAACTGCGTGCCTACGCGTTGTAAACTGCGTGCCTACGCAGTTTAAACTGCGTTACTTCGCAGTTAAAAATGCGTCACGACGCATTTTTAGCCCCCTTGCGATACGGTCTTCGCTTCTTAGGCGCTTATTATCAACGGTTTATGCGGAAAATTTCTTTCGGGCTTCGATTTTTCTGAAACTGCGTGCCTACGCGTTTAAAACTGCGTGCCCATCCGTTTTTTTTTGACAAAGCAAAAACGGGCAATTTCCGGGGTATAACGGCCCGTCCCTCCTTCGTGGAAAGAGGGAAAACGGACAGGGATGTTTCACGTTTTGCTGGCTTCCGGCTTACAGCTCGCCCCGGCGGACGGCCTCCATCACATTGGCAGGCGGGCGCTGGGCCAGCAGTTCGCGCTTCATGAAGTCCATGTAGGGTGCCACGTGCTCAAAGAAGCGGTAGTAACCGCGGCACAGGTAGTTGAGGCCCGGCTCGCCGTCGGCCGTCCGGCAGAAGCGGTTCTTGGGGCATTCGCCATGGCAGGCAAAGAGGTAGGGGCAGGCTTTGCACTGGCTGGGCAGGCTGTCGCGCTTGGCACGGCCAAACTGCTGCTGGCGCTCGCCATACATCATCTCCACGAGCGTCTGCGTGTGGAGGTTACCCAGCTTGTACTGGGGGAAGACGAAGTGGTCGCAGGCGTACACGTCGCCGTTGAACTCCATCACGCCCGCGTACCCGCACGTTTCGGCCAGGGTACAAATGCCGGGCTGTTCGCCTACCCAGTTGGCCAGCGTGGCGTCGAAGAGCTGGATGTAGTATTGGCCCACGTCTTGGCGCACCCATTCGTCGAAAATGGCACACAGGAAGTGGCCCCACTGTTCGGGCGTCACCGAGAAGTCGGCCAGGCGCTCCGTCCCGCCTTCGTCCACGGCAGCGAGGTGGCGGCCGTCGGTATGCTCCTGGATGCGCTCCACAATTGGGGCGAACTGGATGTACCGGCACCCAATCTGCTTGAAGAAGTGGTAGAACTCCAGCGGGTAGTCGGCGTTGTAGTCATTGACTACCGCCATGGCGTTCCACTCCACACGGTGCTTGTTCAGCAGCTCGATGCCGCGCATCACCTTGACGAATGAGGGCTTTCCCTGCCGGTCGCGTCGGTATTCGTCGTGGAACTGCTGCGGGCCGTCGACGGACAGGCCCACGAGCCAGCTGTTGTCATGCAGGAAGCGGCACCACTCCTCGGTGAGGAGGGTACCGTTCGTCTGGATGCAGTTGTCCACCGTGCGCCCGCCGGCGTACTTGCGTTGCAGCTCCACGGCTTTCCGGTAGAAGGCCAGCGGGCGCATCATCGTCTCGCCGCCGTGCCAGGTAAAGAGGACGTTGGGCATGGTCTGCGACTGGATGTATTCGCGGATGAACTTCTCGAGCAGCCCGTCACTCATCACGTGCCGGGGGTCGTCCTGGTAGAGCTTGCTTTTCTCCAGGTAGTAGCAGTAGTCGCAACACAGGTTGCATCGGGCGCCGACGGGTTTCAGCATGACGTACAACGGTCGGGCAAAGGGGGCGAATGTGGACATGTGTCTGATTGTTTAGGGTTCCGGACAAAGATAGGCCTTTTCTCCGGATTGGCGAAGCCTGGGGGCGGGTGTTTTTGGGAAATGATTCACCACAGATTACGCAGATGGGCACAGATTATTTCCTATGGGAGTATGAATTGTGCGGATATGATTCACCACAGGTTACGCAGATGGGCACAGATTGTTCCCCGCCTGGGCGGGGAACCTTTTGAAGGAATCTGTGGCTATCTGCGTAGTCTGTGGTGTGTAGGGATGCCTGTTCCGGTCTGGCCAGGTCTTAGCGGGCGGTGGTGAAGCCCAGGCGTTCCAGCCCGCGCTGCACGTCGGGGTGGCTCATGAAGAGCTTCCACAACAGTCCGCTGCGGTAGTTTTCTATCATCACGGCGATGGGGCCCTGGTCGATGGCCAGGTAGCGCTGGGGATACCACGCGTCCGTCTCGCTGAAGGCGTCGTAGAAGCCGTATTTCCCAAGCACCCTGTCGCGTTTGCCGTAGAGATAGCGCATCACCTGCATGGACTCTTCGGGCGTGTATACGATGGACGAGAGGGCTGCCGTAGGCGATATGACGCCGCGGTCGTCGCGTTCGTTGGGCGCATGGGCGGCATAGCCGTCCACCGAGTAACTGGCGGTGAGGCCCCAGCAGTCGGCACCGTATCCCTTGTATTGTTTGGGGTTACGCACGCAATACGCCCGGTTCACCAGCGTGAGGTTGCGCATCTCCCCGAAATAGTCTGCGCAATAGCGGTCTTTCAGCCCGTTCGGGTTGAGTCCGAGGAAGGAATAGTGTGCCCAGAACAGCGGGCCGGCTTCGGTGCCCTGGTAGCGCAGTTGCAGGTCGATGCCTTCTGGCTGGTGCGGCGACACGATGGCGCCGTTCTCGGCCCAGCCCTCATGGTAGGCCTCGGCGGGTATGGCGTGTGTGGGCGACGCTGCGGCCAGGATGTACATGATAAGGCACTCGTTGTATCCGTGCACGGGGAAGTTCATGTCCCAGCCGTACTCGGGGCTCCAGTGCCAGTAGAGCACGTTCTGTCCGTCCTTGCGGTGGAAATCCCAATTAACTTCGCGCCACAGTGCGTCGATGCGGGCGGCGAGGGCTTTCTCGGCGTCATTGCCGTCGGCATAGTACTGGTGCACGGCCAGGAGGGCCTGCATCAGGAAGGCGGTCTCCACGAGGTCGCCGCCGTTGTCTTTCTGGCCGAAGGGCTTCACCTTTCCGGTGTCGCCGTACCACCAGTGGGGGCATACGCCGTTGAAGCGGTCGGCCTTTTCGATGAAGGACACGATTTGTTCCATGCGCGCCAGGCCTTCTTCCCGGTTCACATAGCCGCGGTCGATGCCGGCCAGGATAGCCATGATGCCGAAGCCGCTGCCACCGGTGGTTACCACGTTGGCATCGTTCTCGGGATAAACGCCGTCAAGGTGTACGCGTTCGCATGCCAGTCCGCTGTTGGGTTCGGCACCGTCCCAGAAGTAATTGAAGGTGAGCCGTTCGATGGTGTCGAGCAGGGCTTCGTCGCTCAGCTCCGCAGAGCTGTCGGCCTTGCTGCCTGCCCCTTTGCACTGGGCAAAGAGCAGAAGCAGGCACAGCAAGGGTAAGAGATGTTTCGTTTTCATGTTATCGGATGTTTGTTGTAACGGTCTTGTTGTTAGTCCCCGGTTTATTTCAGGGTAAAGCGTGCGGTCTTCACCTGGTCGCTGCTGCCGCCTATCATGACATCAAACTCGCCGGGTTCGGCCACGTGCCTCAGGTCGTAGTCGTAGAACCGCAGCAGCTTCTCGTCTATGTCGAAGGATATTTCCTTGCGCTCGCCGGCCTTCAGGTAAACCTTCTCGAAGCCTTTCAGCTCCTTCACGGGGCGCGTGATGCTGCCCACCAGGTCGCGGATGTAAAGCTGCACCACTTCGGCGCCGTCGCGTTTGCCCGTGTTGGTCACGGTCACGGTGGCGGTCAGCTTTCCGTTGCGTCCCATTTCGGTCGCGCTCAGCGTCACGTCGCTATATTCAAAGGTGGTGTACGACAATCCGTAACCAAAGGGATAGAGCGGCTCGTTGTCGATGTCGAGGTAATTACTGCGGAACTTCTCGAACCACTTGCCTTCGGCCAGCGGACGGCCGGTGTTCTTGTGGTTATAGAACAGGGGCACCTGGCCCACGTTCTTGGGGAAAGTCATGGTCAGCTTACCGCTCGGGTTCACATCGCCGAAGAGCACGTCGCCCATGGCATAGGCCGCTTCGCTACCGCCAAACCACACGTTTAGAATGGCGGGCACGTGCTCTTGCTCCCAGGTCAGGGTGAGGGGGCGTCCGGTAAAGAGGGTCAGCACCACCGGCTTGCCGGTTTTCAGCAGGGCTTCGAGCAGGTTCCGCTGCACGGCGGGGATGCCCAGTTCGCTACGACTGCTGCACTCTCCACTCATCTCGGATGATTCGCCCAGCGCTGCCACGATGACGTCGGCCTTGGCAGCTACGGCCAGTGCTTCGTCCAGCAGTTCCTGGTCGGTGCGGCTATCGCGGTTCAGCGAACGGCCGAACATGGTGGCGCGTTCCTCATAGGCGGCGTCTCCAATCAGGTTGCTTCCTTTGGCATACAGCACGTT
>Ga0192244_10418_pt1 | contig 17117 bp, 10 predicted proteins | sample Koala_Koa27_L3_FD_131234 | JGI IMG/M metagenome (GOLD analysis project Ga0192244, IMG submission 131234) | Enriched cells from koala feces incubated with labeled cellulose particles, San Francisco Zoo, California, United States - Koala_Koa2-7_L3 ... | reverse complement strand
CACTTCAAGGCACACTTGATGAATCTCCGATATTTCCATCAAAGAAAGTTCGCGTGCCAACACCACCTGACGGAATCCCGTTTCAGCCAAAAACTTTACTTTCTGTGGCGTACGATTGTCCATCTGCGTACTGGCATGAAGCGGAATAGGCGGCAAGTTTAGTTCCAGCAATCCCATATCCTGCACAATCAGGGCATCCACCCCGGCACGATACAGGTCCCAGATCATCTGCTCCGTCTCTTTCAACTCCTCATCCCGTAGGATCGTATTTACCGTCACATAAATACGGGCATTATACAAATGGGCATATTGCACCAATGCAGTAATATCTTCTAAAGAATTACCGGCAGCGGCACGTGCCCCGAAGCAGGGAGCGCCGATATAAACGGCATCGGCACCGTGGTCTATCGCCGCGATGCCGCACTCCAAATTCTTGGCAGGAGCCAATAATTCTATTTTTCGTTGTTTAATCATCGTATCTCGTTAATATCAAACGGAGTTTCCTGATATACATAATAGTTCAACCAGTTGGAGAACAACAGATTGGCATGTCCGCGCCAACGTACCAGCGGAGCATTGTCGGGATTGTCATCTTTATAGTAGTTCCGGGGAATCTCGATGGGCAATCCTTTGTCCCTATCGCGTTTATACTCTGTGTCAAGGGTGTAAGGCGAGTATTCGGAATGGCCGGTAATAAATATTTCGCGTCCATTGCGTGCCATAGCCATATACACTCCCGATTCATCAGATTCGGCTATCAGCATTAAGTCTTTTACTTTCAGGATGTCTTCGCGGCGCACTTCCGTATGGCGGCTGTGAGGCACAAAGAATTCATCATCAAAGCCACGAAAAATAGGCAGTCCCTGTACATTGATGTGATGGCGAAAGATGCCGAACATTTTCTTGTCCAGCGGATACTTGGGCACATCATAGAAATGATAAAGCCCCGCCTGTGCTGCCCAACAAATGTAGAGCGTAGAAGTGACGTGCGTACGGGCCCAGTCGAAAATAGTCTTTATTTCTTCCCAGTAACCTACTTCCTCAAAATCCATCTGCTCTACGGGTGCACCGGTGATAATCATACCATCATACTTCTCGTCACGCATCAAGTCGAAATCACGATAGAAAGTCTTCATGTGTTCCACCGGAGTATTTTTCGATGTGTGGCTTTTCAGCTTCATAAATGATATTTCCAACTGTAACGGAGTGTTGGAAAGCAAACGCACCAAGTCCGTCTCTGTCGTTATCTTCAACGGCATCAGGTTCAATATCACTATTTTCAGCGGACGTATGTCCTGCGTACTGGCACGCGAATTGTCTATGACGAAGCTATTCTCTTCTTTCAGCAATTCAATAGCAGGTAGCTTATCGGGTAAGTTTAATGGCATCTTCTTATCTGTTTATTAGTTGCAGGTGCAAAAATAGCAATTTTTTGCCACACTTTTCTACTAAACGGTCATTTTTCCAATGTCCGTTCCACAAGCCTCTGATGTTGTTACGAAGCATGAAAGTCTCTCTCTATTTATTGACATTTTGGAGGAGAGGACATAGTAGCAAATAAGACACCGCGAAAAAAGTTTTTCGCGGTGTCTTATTTGTTTTTCAAAGGGTGAAAAAGAGTGTTTCAAAGGACGAAAAAAGAATTAGATCTTAGCCTGTTGGTATTCCCCTTCCTCTTTCGCATTCTGAACCGTTTCCAGCACGATGACAAAGGGACGAACTACCTCATATGATACTGGTATAGCTACATTATACAATGAACTGTTTCTCTTGTTCTTTCCGGCATTTTGAATTTCCACCTCCTTGTTATCTTCCAGGAAACAAGCCTTTACGGGTTTAATACCTCCTTTGGGTATTTCGATTTTCAAAAGATTATTGATAGGTTTATTGAATACACACATATACAGTTTATTGCCTTTTTGTGTAAAGTATCCCCAATCTTGTTTCTGAATATCCGAATGGAAAGCCCCATAGATCGCCTCTTTGTTTATCTTCATCCAGTCTCCTATTTCTTTAGCCAGCTTCGTTTCTTCCGGACGGATAGTACCTTTGCCGTCAGGACCGAAGTTGAGTACAAAGTTTCCATTCATAGAAACAGCTTTCACCATCATTTCCAGTAAATCATAGGATGTTTTCACGTATCCTCTCCACTCTGAATGATACCCCCATTGATTTTCGGGGACTGTCATTACACAATCCCAATCGCTACCATGCAAATCTTCCATAGAGTTGGGTAGATCTCGCTCCCAAGTCTGGTCGTAATCGTCAATTAAGTCTCCGTTAGAGTCATAATGACGTTTCCCATGTTCGTCGGCACGGAAACGGCTGCCAATAATAAGTCCCGGATGCATGGCTCTTAATTCCATTCCCAATGTATCTACCCATGCTGCTTCGTTCATCCAGGCTTTATCCCAACTGCCATCAAACCATAATCCCTTGATGGAAGGATAGGTAGTCAATAACTCGATGAGTTGGTTTCTGGTAAATTCCTTGAATGTTTCATACGAAATACTGTCTTGTTTGGTTTGGGGAGGCGCTGAACGATACCCTTTATGATTCCAGTCGATGATGGAGAAATAGAGATGCACATCAATGCCTTCTGCCGTGTAAGCATCTACGACCTGTTTCACTATATCTTTTTTATAGGGAGTATTGGCTATGGTATAGTCAGTATATTTACTTGGCCAAAGACAAAAGCCATCGTGATGTTTGGTTGTAAATATCATATAGTTAGCTCCCATCTGTTTAGCCTGTTTTGCCCATGCCTTTGCATCAAAGGCGGTAGGATTAAACTGCTTGTACAAATTATCATACGCATCTTTGGGCATTTCCTTCCATGAACGTATCCATTCTGCGGCTCCGGGATAACATTTGCCTTCCCAAAATCCACCGGGAATGGCATAGACTCCCCAATGTATAAATTGTCCCAAACCATGTTCGCGCCAGCGTTGCATATCTGCATCTGTGCGGTTATCTATCCGGTGAGCTCCGTGTTGTAAAGATATGGATGTACGCCTGGTCTGTCCCTGAGCCAACAGAGATATAGACAGGAGAAGCAGTAAAGTATAAAAGTTCTTTTTCATATTCTATTCATATTTTTAGCTGGTTAAAGACCTACATGTTCCTTTGTTTTTTCTTTCGGATCGGACAATTTCAGTCTGTTCTTATTTTCCGGCGAGTAGTTCCATCGGATTGTATCTTCAAGCATATTTCCTTGATTGCTGACTTTAGCTTCGATCGTATTTTCACCGTTGTTCAGTTTTACATTCTCAAAGATATAGTGTACCGGAGTTTTACCTTTCTTAAATGTCTTTATTTCTACCCCATTTACAAATAATTGGGGAGTACCCACATTGCAATATACCGTTACGGGAGTCACCTCATTTTCGCGTTCAGTAGCTCTTCGTTGGGTAATGTAAAGTACAGGTTCCTTGCTCCAGTTGGCTTTGTACCAGTAGAAAGGATCTTTCTTTGTCTGCCTGTCAAAAGTCACCAGACCTTTCATATTACGTGCTCTCACGCCTCCCTGCGCCGTAGCAGGAGTGGCAAAATCAAATGTATTCCAAATATAAGAAGCGACCAGGTAAGGGTGCTTGGAAATAACTCCCCACTGAATTTCATGGAATTTGGTTGAAAATGTTTCGGGATAGAATTGCGAGAAGTATCTTCCCACTTCTCCCACTACTTCTTCCTGCTGATGAATATTGGCTTCCGCCCCATATTCCGAAAAAATAACCCGATAGCCGGGGAAGTCTTTCTCCATGCCGGTCACCCATTTCTCAATATCACCTATCTTTCCTCCATACCAACCGAAGTAGTGGTTGATACCTTGCACATCCGCATTCAGGTTTGATTCCTGATTTACAGTAGAATATCCGTTTACAGAGGCTGTAAGACGATACGGATCTTCCGTTTTGGCAAGATCATTCAGTTCAGTAGTCAAAGCCACTGTGTAATTGTAAGGAGTATAAACCTCATTGTGTAATCCCCAAATATAAATGGACGGATGATTATAGTTTTGGCGGATCAATTCCGTTAATTGCTGCTTGGCATTATCGCCTTCCTGCGTACTTACACGATTGACAAAAGGAACTTCCGCCCAAATCATAAAGCCGATGCTATCGCACTTCGCATAGATATGTTCTGCCTGCTGGTAATGTGCAAAGCGAATAGTCGTCGCTCCCATTTCCTTGATGATGGCCAGATCGGTATCGTGTTCTTTGTCAGTCAGTGCACTTCCCAACTTCCACCAGTCCTGATGACGGCACACGCCATACATCGGTACTTTCTTTCCATTCAGATACATACCGTCGGCTGCCTTCAATTCATAATGTCTTAGCCCCAAAGGCTGGATTACTTCATCAATAACTTTTCCATCTGCTATCAGATTTACCACTACCTTATATAAATAAGGATCTTCCAGCCCTTGCCACAAATGGGGATTCTTAATGCTGAAACTTTGTTCGCAAATCTGCCTGCCTTGTGGTGAAACGATTACCGGGGCTTGTTGCTGTGCTTTTATTTTACCATCTTGTTCATAAACAGTAGCAGAAAGCAGAATCTTCTCAGCTTGCGCCTTTTTATTTTCCAATTTGACCTTAATGCTTATATCAGCCGATTTACGATTGATGTTCTTTTGGCTGATATAAACGCCGGGAGATGCGTAATCAGTGACAGCTATATTAACCGCTTCGGTTACAATCAACTCTACGGGACGATAAATTTCCCCCCCCCATAGACTCCAAACAAAGTATTATTGATGGGGATAACATCCGGGCGCGGAGAATTATCCACTTTTACCAAAATTTCATTAGGTTGTCCATACTTCAACAGTTTACTTATTTCAATAGCGAAAGCTGAATAAGCCCCTTTATGATTGCCGGCATATGTTTTGTTAACATATACTTCCGCCACAGATCCTACTCCCTGGAAGCGCAAAAAGATTCTCTTGCCCTTCAACTCTGCCGCCGGAGTATATTCTTTCTTGTAATAGGCTTCACCGGCATAGTAATTATTCATTTCATTCTGCATATCCGTAGCATTCCATGTGTGGGGAATGGTTACATCCTGCCATCTGGAATCAAAACCGGCAGAGAATAATAAAGGGTCTTTAGGGAAAGGTCCCTTTTTAAAGCTCCAGCCTTCATTAAAGGTGGTTTTCTCCCTGGCCTGCAAAGGATAAATGGAGAAGATAGAGAAACCTAATAATAAGGATAGAAACAGATACTTTTTGTTTTTCATAATATAGATAGATAATGATTATTCTGATAGTTTCATAATTTCCGTTCCTGCCATAAGAAACGCCCCGACACCATATACGGTTGTCATTTCTCGTGTCACCTTCTTGGGATCGGCTCCAATGGGTTGTACCCATCCTACTTTCCCATCTTCATCCACTATAGAAACTAAAGCTTTCCAAGCTTTTTGAACTACCGGCAAGTAAGATGCATCCAGCAAATGATGATTTAGTCCATAAGCCAGTCCATAGGTTATCAGTGCAGTAGAACTTGTTTCAGGTGACGGATAACTATCCGGGTCAAGCAAACTGGCATGCCAAAAACCATCTTTATCTTGCAACCCACTCAGCCGGATAGCAAGTTCCACAAATAATTGTTCATAGAAAGGTTTTAACCCGGAATCACCAGGGAGCAGATCAAGTATGTTGGCAATGCCTGCCAATACCCAACCATTTCCACGTCCCCAAAAAACCTTCCGACCATTGGCTTCCAACTTATTAAAATAACTATCATCACGGAAGAATAAGCAGTTGCTTGAATCATATAGGTAACGATAAGTCCGCAAGAAATTGTCGTGCATAAACTCCAGATATCTTGAATCACCGGTTATTTTTGCCAGGTGGGCATATACCGGAGGTGCCATGAACAAAGCATCGCACCATGTCCAGCACTGTTTATTGGAATGAGTCATGCAAGTATCTGCCGGATGAGCCATAATCCAGTCTAGCCTTTCTTGTACGGCATGAATCATATTCTCTTTCTTATAATGATCATACATACCCAGATAAAATTGCCCAATAGCTAATTCGTCAGCATGATAATATTGATATTTCGGATAATCGGCAAAGTTTGCAGGGACAGACCATTTATTTTCTTCTCCGATTTTCGTTAGCCAATCGAAATAAGTAGAAGATGAGTCTGCCATTTGTGCCCATTTCAACATACCGACATAAAGTACAGCATTAGTCCAGGCATCTATACCATAGTCATGCAGATTTCCTTTTTTTTGATAAGTGAAGTTATTTATCTGCCACTTTGCAACCTGCGCCATGGTCTTCTGCATATCCGAAGAGAAGGCCTGACGTTCAGTTCCCCATAGCCCGACGGGCATCATCAGCAACAGTGTTAATGTCAGAATAGACAAGAATGCTTTCATTATATCATCTTTAAAAGTTTATGCAAAAGTCGATATTTGCCATTTTGCCGACTTACTCTAATTGCCATTTGTTTTATCCTATTCGTCAAAAAGCCTATTTTTTATGCTTTGCAGCAAAGGAAGTAAGCGTTTCACCAAATACTTTTTTAAATGAATTGGTGAAATAAGCTTGACTCTCTATACCGATCTGCATCATGACCTCCCGCATCGTCATATTTTCCTCAATGATCAGTTTCGCAGCTTTGCGCAGACGACAATTCAATACAAACTCCACCACTGATTTTCCTGTCAGGCTTTTCACTTTCGTATAAAGTTTGCTCCTACTCATGGATAATTCTGTAGCAATCTGGTTAATATCCATTTCAGACTGGTCCATATTAGCTTCGATAAAGGCTATAAATTGCTTCAGGAACTTATTATCTTGTTCATTGGAAGAAAGCTCGCTGCTATCTGCATAATAATTTTTAGCATAATGCTCTCTCAATTGCTGCCGGTTCCTAAAGATATTCTGAATAGATAATTTCAGATAGGTCAAGTCAACCGGCTTCTCGAAATAAAGATCGGCTCCGGAATCCACGCCCTCTATTTTACTTTCAAGACTGGTTTTGGCTGTCAACAAAATAACCGGAATGTGCGAAGTATTCATATCCTTTTTTACATCATTGCACAAAGAAACGCCATCTTTGTTGGGCATCATAATATCACTGATAATCAAATCGAAGTCTGTATCCGCCATTAGTTTTAATGCTTCAAGTCCATCATTTGCCTGCATTACCTGAAATTCATCAGACAAGGACTCAGCAATCAGCATTCTCAGGTCTTCGTTGTCTTCCGTAACCAATATTTTCTTTTTGTTGGAATGAAGCAACTCGCTTTCCATGTCTTTTATATCAACAGATGGTGTACTTTCTTCCGCCATCGGCTGCACTATTTTTTCTGCTACAGTTTCTTTTGGTTTTATAAAGTCAGTATCGCTGAAAATACTACTGTCCAAAGGAAAACAAGCTACCATATCTGTACCTTTTTCTCTTTCACTATAAATAGAGATACTGCCTTTATATAATAACACAAGACTCTTGACAAGGGCCAGACCAATACCTGTTCCTAAATGTGAATCCGTATTTACCGTACTTACTTTATAGAAACGTTCAAAGACACTACTAATGGATTCACGGGATACCCCCACTCCGGTATCACTGACAATAATGGAGAAAGTAGGGTTCACATCTTCACCTATCGTATAGTTATTTTTATACTGGGACGTGAAGCTATCCTTCCCCATTCTTGTTTCCAACAAAATTCGCCCTTGATTCGGCGTGTACTTAAAAGCATTATTCAGCAGATTCATGACAACCTTCTCCACAATATTCCTATCAGCATAAATAGTACCAGGCAAGGCATTATCACATTTTATCTGAAAATCAATGCTCCGTTGTCCTGCATAATCAATAAAATCGTTAGCTATTTCTTTCACAAGATCATTGATATCAAGTGGTTGCAGTTCCAGTTTCATCATACCGTTTTCTACTGTCCTGAAGTCCATCAATTCATTTACCAGATTCAACAGACGTTGTGCATTACCATTTAATATCCGGTAATAATATTCCTTCAACCCTTCACGCCTCAATTTGTCCAAAGCCGCAATGATAAGAGAAAGCGGAGTCCTGAAGTCATGCGAGATATTAGTGAAGAAACGTAATTGAGCCTGATGAATTTGCTCCTTTTTATCTTTCTCTATATTTTCCAGATAAAGTTGCATTTTCAGTCTCTTCTTTTCAGAGTAATGACGATAAATAAGACATACGATTCCTATTAACATCAGTGCATAGAGAATGTATGCAGGCCAACTGAGCCAAGGGGCAGTCTTTCTTATAATCTTTACCACCGTGGGGGTATCACTCCAAACACCATCATTATTGGCCGCATAAACTTCAAAATAATAAGTGCCTGCCCGTACTTTGGAGTACATAGCCGTGCGACTCTGTGCATTCGTAGTAATCCAGTGATTATCATACCCTTTTAATCTATATTTAAATTGGTTCTTTTCGGGTATATGGTAATTATCGGAAGAGAACTGAAAGCCAAAATTTGTCTGATCATAGTCCAAAGTTATTTCATTGGACGAAGAACTGAGCGTGTAGTTGGGATGGGTTGATTTATGGTCAATGAAGAAATCTGAAATAATGGCTTTTGGTTTATAGTCATTATAAGAAATCTTTTTGGGATCAATAACGGTAAAACCATTGGTTCCACCAAAATAGATTAGTCCGTCCATCCCCTTCATAGAAGCAAGAGGATAATAAACCTGTCCCTGCGTATCTTCTTTTTTGTCGAACTTCATCAAATGATTACCGGCTATATTATAACAATACAGCCCATCATCCGTCCCCATCCATATATTTCCATCATCATAGCAAATACTATATATGGAATATATGTTTTGTTGTAATACATCTTTCAATGATATATAGTGCGAAGTGTTTGTATCAAATTTGACAAGTCCATTGCCAATGGTACCAATCCAGATATTACCGGAGTCATCCAAACAAAAAGTAAACAATCCCAGATAGGTGGAATCATTGGGAACCATTTTCTCTACAGCATGCGTATGTATATCCATGCGGTAAAGGGTTTCGTTACTGATAGCCCATAGTGTTTTCTCTCCTTGCCGCAAGATGTCGAATAAATAGACATTATTGTTTATACTGTCCAAATTGAAATGGGTAAAAGATTTAGTGCGGAAAGAGAAATAAGATATTTCCGCTTTATAGTGCTGATAAGCCAGCCATATGCCTGAATCTCCTTCAAGAATTGTTTTCCGGACACTGTTTACCAGTAAAGAGTGCGGATTACTTTGAACGTGTTTATAATTGGTGACTTTTTGCTGTCCGTTACTACGGCAATCCAGTCCCCCCATAAACGTAGAGATCCATAGATTATGTTCTGAATCTGTAATCAGCGATTTTATATTATTGGAAGTTATACTGTTCTCGCTAGTTAAATAAGTGAATGCTCCGGTAACTTTGTCCATCCGGTTGATGCCTCCGCCTTCCGTACCTATCCAGAGGTAATTTTTATCTTCGGCAAATGAACTGACCGGGGTATAATTCAATCCGCTATTTTGAGGATAATAAGTCTTGAATGCTGCATTTTCGTCTATATTCACATAACATAAAGTTCCTGAATAGGTTCCTATCCATACATTGCTTTGACGATCTTCACTGATTTCCCAAATAGAATTATTGGGCAAGCTAAAAGGATTTGTTCTGGAATGCTTATAATGTGATAATTTTCCATCCGAAGGATCGAATATGTAAAGTCCGTCAATAGTCCCAAACCAAATATATCCCTTTTTATCAATATAAAATGCTCGCAAAGAACTGTTGTTATATTCCGGAAGTAATTCATAATGCCCTTCTATTTTAAAAGTAGACAAGTCTATTTTATATAGTCCGTATTTATTGACGAATAGCCACAATTTCCCCATATATGCCCGCGCGAAGCGAATGCTTCCATTAACATCCGGCAATGTAAAACAAAGTACAAATTCATTCTTTGCATAGTTGAAGCGATAGACTTTCTGATTGATAAATGTATATAAGTCTTTATTATAAGTACAAAAGGCTGTATTACAATAAGTAGGGGTCTTGCCATCATAATTGGGAGTATTCAATTCTCCTGTATTCGTGTTCAGTATGCTCCATTTATCTTTGTATCTTACCCATACATTATCTGATTTATCCACTTTTATATGTGTTACATTATCATGCAGTCTTTCAAACCTATCTGAAATGCGATCATAGAGAAACACTCCATTATTTGTATTCACATATAGATAACCTGACGAGTCGGATGCCATGTTATTAAAGATCCATCTCTTTGTAGGAGCCATCGAGGCAAAATAAGGATAATACTTTTTGTAATGATAGCCATCAAAACGATAGAGTTCGTAATCCATCATCGTCCAAATAAAGCCATCATTATCTTGTTCTATTGCCTTTATTCCATCATAGTAAAATCCACCGCTAGGCGACATCGTTCTGAATTTATAGTCTCCGGTAGCGAAAGAAGGGAATAGAATATAAAAAAGGGTCAGAAATAATAATAAGCATCTGCTTTTCATAATACTGCTATCAGGTTAAAAACTGGGGCTAAGTTAGAGAAAATATACTATAGAAAAAAGAAAAATGAAGGGAAATCCCTCTACAGAGACCTCCCTTCAATGCTTAGAATGGTTTATCTGTTATAAATGAAAACCTGTAAATCTCCTACAGAAACATTTCCTGTTTCGGAATAATTCCAGTCTGTTTGTCCATCTCTCAAGTGTCCCTTGATGAATGTTATTCTGATATATCTGGCTTCTGTCGGAGCGACTTCAAACAGCTGATAGTCATCCACCTTCTCGGCTTCCGTCACCTGTTCTCCCAAATCCGTCCAGGCATCTCCTGCATCTTTCTTTGCTTCTACCTTAAATGTATGGCATTGCAAATGCGAATAATTCAAGCTACGATGTCTGTAACCCAATTGCCCGAACTTGATAACTTCTCCCAAATCAAGATCCAGATAGCACACGGGATCATAAATGGGGCGGGTCTGAATATCAGGACACCAAAAAGTAGAGTTCTTGTCATCAAACAGATTTTTTAAATCCCCTTCTTTTGTTCCGAGATTGGAAGAATAAGCCCATTTGTCTGAAAACGGGAAACCTACGTACATAGGAGCCTCAGCCGCAACTTTCACTCTACAAACAGCAGACTGTTTGCCTCTGTCATTAGCTGTTACTACAATATCGGTCGATTGTCCGGTTTCTCCTACAATAGTGATCAGGCCATTACCATCTACAGTGGCCACTGTTTCGTCAGCAGATGCATAAGTAACACTCTTATCGGTAGCAGTACCCGGATTAACAGTTACGAATTGCGCCAAATTGAAAGTCTTTCCGCTCTCCATTTCTACATTTTGTCCGGCAGACTGGATCGTGATGCTTGAAACAAGCACAATATTACTAATGACTCTGATTGGATATCTAACGAATGTACCCGAACCATCGTCCACCCTCACGATAATAGTATCCGTACCCAGCGGAGAAGGGATGTCACCTGTAGCAGGTGTTGTCAATTTAGGAGTGATCAAACCATCGGCACTCAACTCAATAGCACCGGTAGGTTCACCTGCAAAGTGATAGCTGATGGCATTTTCTCTGGCACTTTCGGGCATGATGAACGGCTTCAACTGCAAAGGTTGCCCCTCCGTCACAATGACACCGAAGATGTCACTTTCCAGATTTGTAGCATTTTCAACTGTGATGTTCACTGCCTTGCCTGAATCATCATCGCTGCAACCTGCAAACAGTGCCCCGAATGAAAACATTCCTGCTAATAAGTATATATTCTTTTTCATAATCTTACGCTATATTTATCGGTTATCTATTAATGTCTTTCCAACCCGGATTCTGTTTCAACAGCGGATTCAGAAGCATCTCATTCAAAGGTATCGGATAATAGTAACGCTTATCGTCCCAAGGGCGCACACCTTTGATAACAGTAGTAGATGTAGGCCAAGGGATAATGAAACCTTCGCCATCTACAATCACTTGATTCCCCACTTCACCTATAGGAACAGTAACCTTGAACGGATAATCCTTGTATGTCTCGTCGTTACGGTTTTTGCTGTACAGCTCGATCTTTTCCTGAGTCATCTTCATGCCTCTTACAGGAACCGTAAATAACTTGCCGGCCTTCCATCTCATCAAGTCCTCGTAACGCATACCTTCCATCATGGTTTCCACGCGACGCTCACGTCTGATTTCACGGATAATGGGCGATACGGAGTAATCCAGTTTCTCAGCATAAATAGCATCCAAACGTGGGTCAGCCGGAATATTGGACAAAGTCAATCTGGCGTTAGGGTATTTCGCAAAGTCATACCCTGCTCTTTCGCGTAAAGCATTAATAGTAATATCCAAATCAGCATTAGTTATTTCATTCAGTTCGGCTCTGGCTTCTGCATAGATCAGCAGCAATTCTCCATAACGGAATATGTGAGCTGTCTGTACACCATTAGGGTTAGCTTCCCACTCTGAATAATCGGGCATCCAGTGCTTGATGAAACGGTAACCGGTCACTGTAGAATTGTAATGCTTCATCGGAGAACCACCACCGGTATCGTAAATAATCATCGGATAAATCACTCCTGTTTCTTCCAAACCGTATGTATTATCATCCATATCAAAAATAGAAGCGTATTCACCCGGTTTACAAACCGTTTGTCTCAAACGGGGATCACGGTTATCCAGTTCTTCCCACATACCGTCATACCCCTTGAACAAAGGATTAACAGTGTAATTACCATCGGTACCTCCAATATAGATAGGACGTCCGTCTTCACACAAATAATCTTCAATCATGCACAAAGGAGCTCCCATGCAGTAGCGTGTGTGGTTGTTCATTCCCCAGTAACGCGGATTGTCATGTCCCAGTTTAACACCATCATACACACGTGCCAGAATCGTTTCTTCATTACCTTCCGCTTCAGGGCTCCCTTTCTGTATGAACAGGCGCCAATAACCATCTCCTGCAGCATTTTTAAAAAGACGATACCTGTTTTTATCAATGATCTTCTTGGCAGCATCACGGCTCATCTGCAAGAGTTCATTCGCTGTAGACTGCAAATTCAATTCAGTGTGATATTTCCGGAAAGTCCCTTCAAACAGACAGAAACGTGACTTCAGGAACAAAGCCATATCTTGATTGATATGTCCACAAGAGTTATCATTATCTTCCAGATTCTCAACAGCAAAATCAAAACATTTCAGAATATTTTCAACCAATTCAGTACGCGGCATACGCTCACCATACATTTCGGGAGAAGCCGTATCCAGTTCTTTGTCCAACCAAGGTACTTCGCCCAAAGCCACTAGTTTGATATAATAGTCCCACGCCTTGAAGAAATAAGCCTGAGCGGCATATCCTTTCAGTGTTTCCGGATCACCAACTTCTCCATAATGATTCAGGAAATAATTCACTTTACGAAGCTTCATCCATTGCCAGGGTGAATCCATGTTCTTGGAAGCTGAATTCGGAGTATCGTATGTACCCCCCAGCTTACTATCAATACCCCCTGCGTAAACCGTATTATCGCTGAACGCATCTCCGAAAATGATCTGGCTACCGGCCTTCACTGCCAAAAAGCCTTTATCGTGTGAAGTATTATTAGTTCCACCAATACCATGTCCATATACATAGTATCTGTATATACCGTCTAAGTATAGCTGCAAATCGGCCTCTTTTGTAAAGAATGTACCGTCAGCCATTTTATCTATCGGATCCCGTTGCATGGAGTCATCATTACAAGACGACAAGGCTGCCACCAAGGTCACGAGTAAAGTTATAATTGAATTTTTTTTCATAATCTATTAATTTAAAGAATTAAAAACCGACTTGAACACCTACGCTGAATGTCCGTTTGGGAGGATATGCATCAGACAGATAGTCCGCATCATAATACTTGGGTACATCTGAGATGGTAAACAAGTTATAAGCAGCTATATTCAGTCTCAGCTTCTCCAATCCGACTTTACCGATCAATGATTTCGGGAAACTATAGCCCAGAATCACCTGTTTCAGCTTAATATAGGAAGCATCCAGCAGATAGCCCGTCTGAGCGTAACTACCCACACCGGAACCATACATCGGGAATTTGGCATCTGTTCTCTCCGGAGTCCATGACTGATTGTATGTCTCCCATGAACCGGCTCCATCACCCCAATAACTGGAAGTAGAAGCCAACCAATAGTCTCTCTTTCCCACTCCCTGGAACATCATATCCAAGTCAAATCCTTTGTACTGGAAGTTAGCAGTAATGTTGTAGCGGTAGCGTGGCGAATTATTACCAATGATCTTTCTGTCACCCGGATCATCTACCGTATTCAAGCCACTGGTAATCACACCATCATTATCCAAATCTTTATACCACACGTAGCCCGGATAGGGTTGTCCGCCTTTAAAGTAAGCTCCATGATACAATGGCTTTCCATTAGCACCTACACCGTCAAAGTCACCTTCCTGAAGGATGCCACCGGTTACGTATCCCCAAATATCTCCTACGGTATATCCTTTGTACAAACTACCGTCACCAGGCTTGTTGGTTGGATTGGAAGGATAGCTTACTACTTTTGCCTTATCGTCTGAAAGTGCAACACCCAGACTATAGCTGAATCCGTTAGCCAGTCTGTCCGACCATTTTGCCTGAAGTTCAAATCCGGTTGTCTTCAATATACCGGCATTCTCATAAGGCAGATCGTTGTCACCAATTAATGCCGGATAATCTTTTCCACCCGGAATCAAGATGTCAGTTACTTTTCTTTCAAAGATATCGGCACTGAACGTCAAGCGATTACTCAAGAAAGTAAAATCAAAACCCAGGTTCTTGGTCGTTGATTTTTCCCAAGTCAGATTAGGATTCACCAACGAAGGAGTAGAGATACCTGTAGGATAACGTGTTCCATCAAACAAGAAATATCCCTCTACCAAGTTGAAAACAGACTGGTACGGATAGTTGGAATCTGGCTGGCTACCCAAGCGTCCCCAAGAGTCTCTGATCTTGAAATTGTCCAACCATGATTTAGACCAATCCATGAATTTTTCATCCGAAACTCTCCATCCCAAAGATATAGTGGGGAAGAACTGGAAACGTGAATCATTCGGGAACTTGGAGCTACCGTCATAACGGACATCCATCTCAATCAAATATTTACCCATGTAATTATACATGATACGGCCGAACAAGGCGCGTGCCGCAACTTCAGAGTGAGAGTTAGAGGAAGTATTAGCCGTTACGTCTTCCACCAGACTAGGGTTCAGGATATACGGGTCCAGCATTTTCTTCAATGTGAGAGAAGAGCCGGCATAACTTTCTTCTTCCTGATTAATACCTATCAATGCAGAAATACTGTGTTTCTCTTTAAAAGTCTGGTTATAGTCGGCATACACATTAGTAGAATATTTATCCGTTGAAGTACGTTCTATATAACCATCATTGTCTGTTGCCCAGCGGTATTCAAGTGCAGTCCATGAATTATTGACACGACCTTGCTTGGGGTGCGTCTTCTCTCTTTGATAAGTAGTAGGAGTAACAGAGATGTCTGCCTTTATTTTCAAAATCTTAGGCAGAATAATAAATTCCGGACTGATAGAAAGAATGGTCTTGCGTCTGGAAGTGATATTGCGTCCGCCAGCGTACAAGTAGCTTACCGGATTTTCTGTGACATAGTTTGGCATCGGATCGTCCGGTCCTGTCAATACCGGTTGATAAATATAGTTCTCCGGATAATAAGATTTAGCATACTGCCAAAGATTAGAGCCGTCAGTCTGCTGGGTAGGTCCTTCATAATCGAACACATTATATGAGGCCTTCGCAGCTACCGTGAACCAACTGGTCACTTTAGCGTTCACACTCAGCAAGGCGTTGTATCTTTTCAACTTGTCGGTTTTAATTTCATACATACCTTTCTGATCCTGCATGCCCAAAGAAATGTAATAACTGATTTTATCACCACCACCGCTGATAGAAAGATTGTGTTTCTGAGTCGGGGTCCAGTCTTTCACCAGTTCTTCATAAGGTCTTGTATTGCCCACCCACTGAATGGCGCTACCTTCCATAAAGCAAGGCTTGTTATTCACGGGGTCTTTAATGTAGGCCATCATACCGTTCATCATATCCTTGTCGTGCTGGGTATATTCGGCAATTTCACCGGTCCACAATCTTTTGCCTGCTCCAGCCTTATAAATATGATAGGAATCCAGAATATCAGGCAATTCATAAGGTTGATCGAAAGCCAGATTATAAGAATATTCGATTTTTGATTTTTGCTGGTAAGTTCCCCCCCCCTGGTCGTTACCAAGATTACACCGAAAGTAGCTCTTGTACCATAAATAGCAGCAGCAGAAGCATCTTTCAGGAACGACATATTGTCAATATCGTTTGGGTTCAACTGGTTCAAGTCTTCAGCGGTGATCTCTACGCCGTCCAGCAAAATCAATGGAGAACCGGAAACAACATCGAATTTATTCTTATCGTCATTGGACGTACCCCTCTGACGAAATGTAGTTGCACCACGAATATTCAAATTAGGTACTTTGTTGGGGTCACCACCGGCAATGCTGACATTTAAACCGGGAACCATACCTTGCAGTGCCTGTCCTATATTGGCAACAGGTCTGTCTTGCAAAGTTTCTGCTCCTACGGAAGCTACAGCAGCCGTCAAATTTCCTTTCTTTTGTGACTGGAAACCGATAACCACCACTTCATCCATCAATTCCGAGTCTTCAGCCAAAGTTACATTAATGGTTTTCTGATTACCTACGGTTACTTCTTTCGTGGCATATCCCACAAATGAGAAGACCAGCACAGTCTTACTGCCCGCTACAGAGATGTCATACCTTCCATCAAAGTCCGTAATTGTTCCATTAGTAGTTCCTTTCACTACCACCGACACTCCAATCATAGGTTCCTTGTTAGCATCCTGCACAATACCTGTAATGTGCATGTCTTGTTCAATCTTCATTGCAGCATCCGGAATAGCCTGTATTTCCTGATGCGTTCCTGCGAATAAGAAAAGAAAGCATAGAAAACACATCAAGGCCTGATGGGCATCCCTGCATTGACTTTTAACTAATCGTTTTGCATTTTTCATAATTTACATTGTCTTAAATTAAAATTAACGC
>Ga0192244_10408_pt1 | contig 17420 bp, 10 predicted proteins | sample Koala_Koa27_L3_FD_131234 | JGI IMG/M metagenome (GOLD analysis project Ga0192244, IMG submission 131234) | Enriched cells from koala feces incubated with labeled cellulose particles, San Francisco Zoo, California, United States - Koala_Koa2-7_L3 ... | reverse complement strand
TGCAGTCGTACCAGTTGTGCCTGGTACAGGTAGTAATGTTGTTATTACTTTGACTGATAATTCAACTACAAAACCTACTCAAACGATTACCCTTTCTGCTGATAATTGGGGAACAGGTCAAACTGTGACTTTCTGGAATGTGACGGACCCTCAAAAGGTAGAAGTTTCCATGAATGGTGGTAAGGCTACTTATACTACATCTGATGTGGTACAAGGTGATGATTTGCAAGAAGTAGCATACGTACCGGCTTATGGTGCAACTGATACTTTTAATCCACAAGATAGAGTTGGCTCTCCAGATATGGACAATGATAATAAGAATGGAGCAGGTGTGGAGACAGGTGCAGTTGCGGAAGATGAAAATAAGACATATCAGATTTACACAGCCACTGTTGAGATGGCTATTCCGGTAGCTCGTTTGGAAGTGTCAGGTATTAAGCACATAACGACAGGGCATGCTACTGGTGATTGCGCTTATGCAACATTGACAATTGGAGGCGTTTATTTGGATAATGTTATACCGACTGGTGATGGTGTTACATATACGCAAGCTGTTGCTGATCCTGAGACTCCAGCTTATTTCTCTGTATCTACCCTAGATCCTGCAGACTACCGTTTTGAGGATGGTGTTGAAGAGACAGGAACAGGTGACCCAGCTATTTTGTTTGATGCTGCTAATGACGGGACTTTCGGTGGCACAGATTTCTTAGCAACAGATGGTGAATGGCCGACAAATGGTAATGCTTTTGGTTATAATTTCTTTGGTGCTAGCGGTGAAGATAACCTTCCGAAGTTCAAAATTTATTTTAGTGAATCGGTAGCAGCAGATGACACTCATCCATTGCCTGCTCCTCGTTATGCCATGATTACTAAATATTGGAAAAATGAAGCTAAAGATGAGGAAGTTACTGAATTTAAACCGGGTACGATTTATCGCATTACAAGTGCTACTTTGACAGATGGCAACATCATCGGTGATGAAGGAGGTAATACACTATATGGTGTAGAAGTAACGGTAGAAGAAGCACAATGGGCAGTTCAAACGATTTATGCTGACTGGGCACAATAATTTTTCATCTCTACTGATTATAACCAACTAAATCCAACCGTGCAGTTGGATTCCCTTCCGGCTGCACGGTTTTATCAAAAAAACAAAAGGGGACGCATCGGTAAAACGGTGCATGGGTTTGCAAAGCATGCAAAGCCAAAAGAAAAGTGATTTTTAAAAGCATTCTTCCTAATTGTTGGAAGGATTGACCAATAATGCGACGACAATGAAACGCTTGAAGAACATAGTATGGATAATGCTGCTGGTTCCTGTCCTGGTGACCGGTTGTATCAAGGATGATATGGACGATTGTCACAATGTGACCATCTATTTCCAATATCTGGCAGATGGCGACAAGGATGTGCTCTATCAATACATGGACAAGGTCGACTTGTATGTATTCGACGAGAGCGGGCACATACTTGGAGTGGGTACCTACAACCAGGACCAGTTGAGCAGTTTTTTAGCCGTACCCTCTTTCAAGCTGACGCCCGGCAAGCGCTACAAGGTAGTGGCCGTGGGCAATGCGTACGACCATACGAAGGTGGTCAACCTGGAATCGGAAACCGATTTCGACCACATTTACATTCAGGACGTGAATTGGGGCATTGACCCTGTGACGACCAACCACGACGACAATTACATGGGTCAACAGGAATTTGTGATGCCCGAAGGCAACTTTGTGGTGTACCGCGACACGGTGACGCTTTACAGCTCGCACGTGGATGTGGACATCGAGATTACCGGTTTGCCGGCTCCCGCTACGCGCGGCGAACTGCCCATCAGTGTGCGCATTGAAAACTCCAATGCACAGACTTCATTCAACAACGAAATCAATCTGGACGAAAAGGGTACCTGCTATCCCGAACTGATATACGACGAAGAACGCGGCTGCTACCGCACCGACGACTTTGCCCTGTTCCGCATGGACCACAACGGTCACTTGGATGCCGACTGTTGCGAGCACGTGCTGGTGCTGACCGACAGCGAGGGCAACGAACTCATCCGGGGCAGCATCTACAACTTTATAAAAAATAACGAAGACTACATCGACGTGACCAAGCAGGAGGCCTATTTGCCCATCGAGATAAACTTTAATCCAATAGAAGTAACCATCAAACTGCCTAGCTGGTACGTGGAAGACGTGGAACCGGGATGGCAATAACGCAGGAAGGGAGGAACAGATTTATGAAGAATATGAGAGTGAAATATGGTAGTTTGGCAACGGTCTGCCTGTTGCTGCTGGCCCTGCTTCCGGCTTCTTGCATCCAGGACGACTATGCGGCCAAAGGAACTGCTACCGTAACCATGACGTTTACGACAAGAGCAATCAGTAATCCTACAACTCGTGCTGTCGGCGATTTACTTGACAATGAACAGATGCAGACGTTGCGGGTGATTGTTGCGCGAAGCAGCAATAGCGAGATTTTGTATAATGTAAAATATGATATCCAGCCCGATGAAACGCAGAAAACCATTACTTTCAGTGAGCTGACGGTGAATAAAGATGGGGAGGATTTTGATTTTTATGCGATTGCCAACGAGGAAGCTTTTGTAACAACTGAAACAGAGTTGGAAGGGAAAGATATTGATTTGGCCGCTTTGAAAACACGTGTTCTAACAAAAAGTTTTAATAGACCTACACCGCTTGCAATAATACCGCAAGCAGGATTTCAAACTATACATGTTGAAGCAAGTGAGAATCAAGAGGCTTCTATGCAGTTACAGTTTCCGGTGGGAAAAGTACAGCTGATTTTTAACAATCAGACGGGCAGCGAAGTTACGTTGACGAATGTTGGCCTTATGGGGGTAGCTCCTAATCGAGGTTACTTATTTAAGGGTCAAAGTTTGAATGAGGGGGTTCCTTCAGGTACGACACAGGTGGGAAATCTCTTATTTGGAAATGAGGGGACTTTAACAATTCCGGTTTCTCCTTCAAGTGATGTATCGCCTTTTGTCCGTTATATCTATCCGGGACAGAAGAATGCCGGAGACTATAAGTTGACGGCAAGCTGGAATGGAAAGCAACACGAGGTGGTATTGAAATTACCGGATGCGGCTGAAGCAATCTCTTCCATTGGGTATGGTGAACAGTATAATATAAATATTACGTTGCTTGCCAATAGTCTTAACGTAACGCTTAATGTATTGCCTTGGACGGTAGATGATACGGAAATTGATTTTTCTACGGAGTTCAATGCGATCCTCCTTCCGGCGACGGCAGGAAGCCTGATGCTCGTCGATCCATCTACACAAAATGCAGCCATTGCAGTAGCTATGAATACGGATGGCAAAGCACGTAATGCAACCTTCTCGTTCAAGATGGTTTCGCCGGTTGGAGCTCGTTGGACAGCTCATCTTGAAAGTACCACAGACTTTAGGCTTGAAGGTACTTCTTCGGGCTATGGTACTGCTGATGCGGAGGCATCCGTGTTCTATGTGACGCCTATTCGTGATTTTGATGCCCAGAATCCCCAAACGGTAAAACTGTTTATTACGGTGGATACCTCTTTTGGCGGTTCGGATGATGAGGGCATTCAAATTATCAATCCTGAAACGGAAGGGATGCGTAGATTTCCGGGAAATGATACGGAGATTACAATACGTCAGGTAGGTGAATCTGCTTTTGACCAACTGACTGAAAGCGTGGCTATAAATTAACGATGGAGGGATAACTTATGAAGAAAAAAGAAATACTATCTTATGTGATGCTTGCCTTATGGGCTGTTTTGCCTTTGTCGTGTATTCAAGATGAGGAGTTTCGCTGTCAGGAAGTGTCTGCGGGTAATGGATTGAAGATTGAACTCGAAACTTCCGGTATTTTAACAAAGGTTACTGAGGCCGGAGTCGATGCATTGAATGAAAATGCAGTTCAAAGTGCAGTCCTGCTGATTTTCAATGCTGAAGGAAACAGAACGCAGGGTGGTTATATACCTTTGGACTTGTCTGATGGAATTACGGAGGTCTTAGTGGCTTCAGGCGATTGGAAAAATGATTCAGAACTTTTTGATCAGGGAAGTAACAGTTCGTATGACTTATATGTAGTGGCTAATGCGCACGGGACATCTGCATTCCAGAATGTAACAACTGTAAGTGCTTTGCAGGCGGCCATAGATGAAGATACGGATATCTGGAAAATGGAGAAAGCGAACATTGGCGGCACTCAATATACCGGCAAGAAGTTTGCAATGACCGGAATGAGTAAAGGTTTTGTCCCTGCAAATGTAGATGATGATTATACGCTTCCCATTGATATGCAACGATTGGCTGCCAAAGTGGAAGTTCAAATCAGTTTTGATGAAAGTTTTAAAGCCAAATATAAACCTACTGGATTTTACAGTTCATTGAGGAATTATGCCACAAAAGGGCTTTGGCTGACCGATGGTGAAACGAATTTCAGTGATTGGGGTTTGGCGGGGAATGGTGCTGACGAGCCGATGGCCGCTGCTTATGCTTCTGATTATGGTGCATGTACAGCAACCCTGATATTATATTCTTATCCCAATAATTGGAGTAATGATGTATTGTCCGAGACATTTGTATTGCTGAATATGCCGGGGACTTATGCTAATGGGGATAATCCTGACGATCCTGATAATGGGCAGAAAACGTCCAATTATTATAAGGTTCCCATTCGTCTCGGTGGTGCGGATGCACATAAGATAAACCGGAATACGATTTATAAGGTTAAAGTTACGATTGACCGTTTGGGCCAGTTGACTCCCGATGTTCCTGTTGAGTTGACACCGGAATACGAGGTGTATCCGTGGGAGTCTGTGTATATTGATGTGGGTTCGGATGAAGTGGAGTATCTGGAATTACGTGAGGAGGAGATTATCATGAAGGATATTACCACTTCCAGCGAACAATATTTTACGTCGTCCTCACCGATTCAATCTGTGTCGATTGACGAGGTATACTACTATGACAAATATGGTGTTAAGCAAACGATATCTTCGAATCAGTATAATCAGTATGGTATATCTGCTTCTGCTGAAGGCCTTTCCGGTTCTGTTACAGTGAATTCCAATGTTCCCACGAACAACGGTATCCGCTATCTTAAAGTAACTGTTACAAACGCGCAGGGTGATAGCAAGACTTTTACCGTCAAGCAGTATCCGTTGGAATATATTGTAACGGTGCCGGGATGGTATTCGTATAGGGATGATTTTGGAAGTACGTATGAAACATTGAATGGGAATAATCGGAAAATGTGGAATGATTTGTTTGCTTCTAAAGTTTATACAAATGGTTCGATTTATGAGTATGCATGGTATAATTATTCTTGGTTCAGCGGGTGGAATACTAATTCTCGGCCTAGTACTGTTCAATTAGGCTCTCGACAATCTTCTAATCCTAATAATAATATGTATTTTGTTCGAATCACCAAGACTTCCGATGAATATGTATTGTCTGTACCAGCAATGGATTCTGAGGGATATACGGATAAATCCTCTGAAAATAATTTGCTTGTAGCTCCTGCATTTATGATTGCTTCGCAATTGGGTACTGTACAAGCTACTGATTTTGCAACTGCAAAAGAGCATTGCAAGCAATATGCGGAGAAATCTTTGGCTGGTGAAGTATACAATGACTGGCGACTGGCGACAGAAGCCGAACTGGCTATTATTGATAAGTATCAGAATACGGACGGATCGGTGATTGACGAAGTGTTAGGTGGTGCATATTATTGGGCGGCATCCGGTAATGCTTATAGAACCCAGTCTGGATCGGATGGAACTTCCAGTAGGGCTTATATCCGTTGCATCCGTACCGTGAAGCCAACCGAACCTATTGTAGAAGATAAAGAATAAAGGAAGTTAAGTTATGAAACGATTGCAATATTTAGTAGTAAGTTTGCTGGTGCTGGCTTTTTCGGCTTGTCAGGACAATACGTTTGAGACACCGGCATCAGGCGAGATAGATGCCAACGGGAATGTATTGGTGCGTTTCAATACCGAAATTCCTGATATGGCAGAAGTGAATACCCGTGCGGTAGATCCCGACGGATATGGAGTGAATTCATTGTGGCTGTTCTGTTTCGACCAGTATCGCCATTACATCGGTCATGTACAGGCAACTGTGTCTCAAAACACAGCCTCGGAAGATAATCTAAGTGGTAGTTTCACTGCTACCATTCCCGGCTCGACGCGTGTCCTGCATTTCATCGCGAACTTGAATGTGAACGATTTTGAGGATGCGCCCAATTTGGGTCGCTTGGATACGGAGGTGATTCCGCAGTTTACCACGACTTCCGGCTTGTTGTCCTATTGGGGATATATGAAGTTTGCAGACGAATCGGCTTTGACCAGTTTTGCAGGCGGGCAAGGTAGCAAAGTTTATATGTTCCGCAACCAGGCAAGAATCCGTTACCTGCGCGAAGGCAATGGCACAAATCTAAGTATCAAAGGTATGGCCATTATGAACCAATATTCAAGAGGTACGGTTGCACCATTCAATAAGCAGGCTACGGATGATCCTTATGCTTTTGCAAGTGCGGCAGCCATTACTGAGCCTACGTTATGTGCCGATGATGAAATTCTGGTTGCCGTGGATCCGACGGATGTGTCCCAATTCGGTGCCGGTACGGTAGGAAGTTTTGTGTTTGAACACGAAAATTCAACAGAAAATCAGATGTTCCTGATATTTAGAATCAATACGACTGGTGGAGAATCTGAAGATGGAAACTGGACTGGTGATGATCAGTATTATAAGATTGCTTTGGTGGATGATGAAGGTGTACAATTGCCGATTTTGAGAAACCATGATTATATTGTAAGGTTCTCAGGTATTCCAACGACAGGCGGGTATGCTACCTTTGCTGACGCTGTAGCCGGTGCTGCCGCTAATAATGTATGGGTTTCTATTGACCAAACGATACCGTCCATTACTGATGGAACAAGTGCTTTGGTAGTATTGGGCGAAACCACTCAGATTATTACAGAAAAGTCGTTGGGAGCTGGAGGCGTTTATCAAATCAACTATACATGGTTTGATGGAACGGGGGCTGGTATACAACCTGAAGTCACTTGGGTTGAAAACAGCGGTATTGCCCAAAGCAATATTGATAACCAGTTCGTGCCAGGTTCGAGTATTTCTAATCCGGGAACCGGTACCATCACAATTGTTCCCAGTGCGATTGGTGCTCCGCAATATGGTACCATACAGATTAAAGCCGGCAAGTTTGTACGAACGGTAAAACTGATTTCACTGGCCAATTTCTCCTTTACACCGGTATGGACTTCTTCCGGTCTTCCCATGAAGTCGGGCGAGCCGGTAGCCATTGCCTTTACCATTCCTGACAATTTCCCGCAGGAACTGTTCCCGTTGGATGTAAAGCTGGCATGTAACCTTTTCAGTGACGATGGTACCAATGTAGATATGGAGGGTAATCAGACCTATCTGGATGTGCTTGTAGAAGAGTGTAATTTTACGGTTGTGGAAGATGGAGCAGAGGTAACTTATGAAAGGGATTGGCCTCATAAGTATGTATATACAGTCGACAAACCAGGTTTACACCGTATCAACTTCAAGACGCTGATAGACAATTATACACCTAATCCGGGGGAAGATCCCCGTATCGAGTTTTTCCTGGAAGCGGAAGCGTTTACCACCATACGCAGCTTGATTTACATGAATGAGGGGAGTACTGATTATAGGATTGCTTTAGGTACGGATAATGGAATGGGAGGTTTTAGCTGGGCCTCAGATAATTCTGCATCAGTGACCGTACCACCTGCAGCCGACCAGAAGTTTAACCTTCATTTCAAATTCTACGATGGGGACTCACCAGTTGACCCAATAGCCGGTGAAGTATTGAGACTTTATTTGGATATTACGAAAATGTTGCCTGAAACAACGGGGATAGATTTAAGTAAAGATCCGATTTATGATCCGGATAAAGGGTATTATTATACGTATACTGTACCAAGTACGCTGAGAGAAACGTATGAGGCACAGGGCGTTGTTATTCCAATGATAACGCAGAGCTCAGATTGCAATACATACCTGAGGGTTTCATCACAGCTCAACTCCGACGGTAAATTCCCGACCGGTTCGCGAGTTTATCGTTCGGCTATCCTGACCATTGGCAATATGGCAACGTATGATTTTGATGTGACGTTGAGTGATGGTTCTACAACGGCTCAAGAATTGGATCTCAAATACGGTCCGGATATACCTGTCAGCATGAATGTCACATTCCCATCAGAAGTGCTTACATATAGGCCTGAAGGTTTTACAGGCTTTATAGCTACCAAATATTTAACACCTGCTTCCAGTGAAACAAAGTTGACTCCCGTAGACGGTGGTTATACATTTGAAGCTAATACAACTTCCAATTTGACGTTCCAGTTTGTGACGAATACGGTAGGCTCCGCTGAAGTCATTACTGTTTCAGAACTTGGAAATAAAGTTGCTTTTAATTCAGCTAATGTCGAAATTCAAAATATTCCTTTACAAGGAACGGTTGAGATAAATCAGCCTGGTGGAACATTCGATGTAGCTAATCCGTTTATGTCTTTGGAACGTGAAGATGGAACTCGAATAGGCGTACTAGCTGTAATAGCTAATAAAGGGGAGAATAGTGGTACGTATACTTTGGAGTTGCGTACAGAGTATAAGTTGGATATGGATGAACGAGTTTTTGTACGTTATTCGCCTATAACTTCGGGTGATGAGCGTTTATTCACGGGATATACGTCATTGCGTGATATGCAAGAAAATCCTGACGATCCTATCATATTGCAATTACGTTAATCCGTTTTGGATAATAATCTGAATATACCATCCTTAATAAGGGTGGTATACTCTGTAAATTGTTTTTCAAAGAAAGGGTTGTGATATATATTCGTTATAAACTCATTTTATCGCTTTTACTGTTAACCTGCTTTTCTTGCTGTGGAAGAGGACATAAAGTCTCCTCATTTGCAAGTGGGCTTTCACAGCAAGCGATTAAAGATAGTGTGCTGCAACCACAGTTTCCTTTCCCCGCCATCCCCGAGGTGCTGACTTTGCCCGAGGAGCGCAAAGCCTGGCTGCTTGCCCACTACTGGGAGCAGTTCGACTTTGCCGACACCACGCTGGTGAACAACCGCGACGTGACGGAGCAGGGCTTCGTGAACTTCATCGCCCTGCTGGCGGACGGCACCACGCCGGAGGAACTGATGCGCGAGAGCCTGGAGAACTGGTGTGTGCAGTTCACGGCAGAAGTACATGCCCGGCAAGTGTTGACCCGGACGGCGGACGACTACCTGTATAACCCCAACTCGCCTTTCTACAACGAGGCGCTCTACGGGATGTACCTGGAGACGTTGCTGAAGGCGTTGCCTGCGGGTGATGCGATGCGATCGTCGTACGACTTCAAATTGAAACTGCTGAAGCGGAACAATGTGGGCGACCGGGCTACGGACTTCGCCTACTACCTGCCGGACGGCACGCGGCATGCGCTGGCCGCCACACCGGTGAAGGGCGACCGCCTGCTGGTGGTGTTCTACGACCCGGAGTGTGAGTCGTGCCACGCGGTGCTGGGACAGATGGCTGCCGACAGAGGCTTGGCCGAGGCTGTAAAGGCGGGAAAATTGAGCGTGCTGGCCATTTATACCGAAGGGAACGATGCAGCCTGGCGCAAAGCCTTGCCCGACATGCCTGCCGGGTGGACGGTGGGCACCGACCGGGAGGCGGTGAAGACGGGTGCTTTGTACGACCTGAAGGCCATGCCTTCGCTCTACCTGCTGGATGGAGGGAAAACGGTGTTGCTGAAGGATGCCGCTTTTGAAAAGATTGTGTCTGTGCTGGGGATTGATGTCGTTGCCCCGGGACGGTAAATAAGAAAATCGCCGTGAGGTGAATGTAGCCCGCTTATGGCTTGGCGAAGCCATGCGGGAACACTTATTGTTAGCAATAAGTAATTGTTTGTTTTGTTTGTCGAGCCATACTGCGCAAGTGGTATGGCTCATTTTTTTGTTAATTTATGGTTACATAGTTTTTTTATAGCTTTCTGGTTTCTTGTAACTCGGAAAAAAGCACTATTTTTGCCGTCTGATAATTATCATCTTTAAAAGACGTATGAGACTGGATTTACTTACCGCAATCTCTCCCATTGACGGTCGATACAGGGGCAAGACGGATGCCTTGGCTGCCTATTTCTCTGAATTTGCATTGATGAAATATCGCGTACAGGTGGAAGTGGAGTACTTTATCACTTTGTGCGAACTGCCTTTGCCGCAACTGCGAGGTGTAGACAAGACTGTCTTTGAGACCCTGAGAAACATTTACCGTAATTTTTCGGAAGCAGATGCGCAGCGCATCAAAGACATTGAAAGCGTGACCAACCACGATGTGAAGGCTGTGGAATATTTCCTGAAAGAACAGTTTGACGCCCTTGGCGGGATGGATGACTACAAGGAGTTCATTCACTTTGGCCTTACTTCGCAGGATATTAACAATACGTCTGTCCCTCTGTCGGTAAAAGAGGCCCTGGAGCAGGTGTATTATCCGCAGTTGGAAGAACTGATAGCCCAATTGCGTGCTTATGCCGAAGAATGGGCAAACATCCCGATGCTGGCCAAGACACACGGACAGCCTGCCTCGCCTACGCGCCTGGGCAAGGAAATCAACGTGTTTGTCTATCGCCTGGAACGCCAGCTGGCTATGCTGAAGGCTTGTCCGGTAACGGCCAAGTTTGGGGGGGCCACGGGTAATTACAACGCCCACCATGTGGCCTATCCGGAGTATGACTGGAAAGCATTTGGCAACAAGTTTGTAGCCGAGAAACTGGGACTGGAACGGGAAGAATACACCACGCAGATTTCAAACTACGACAACCTGTCGGCCATTTTTGATGCCATGAAACGCATCAATACGGTGATGATTGACATGAACCGCGACTTCTGGCAATACATTTCGATGGAATACTTCAAGCAGAAGATAAAAGCCGGCGAAGTAGGTTCGAGTGCCATGCCTCACAAGGTGAATCCGATTGATTTTGAGAATGCCGAGGGCAATCTGGGTATGGCAAATGCCATCCTGGAGCATTTGGCTGTAAAATTGCCCGTTTCGCGTTTACAGCGCGACCTTACCGATTCGACGGTGCTGCGCAACGTAGGGGTGCCTTTCGGACACATCCTCATTGCCATACAGAGTTCGTTGAAGGGGCTGCGCAAGTTGTTACTGAATGAAAAGGCTATTTATGCCGACCTGGACAACTGCTGGAGTGTGGTGGCCGAGGCCATTCAGACCATTCTGCGCCGCGAGGCTTATCCGCATCCCTATGAGGCTCTCAAGGCACTGACGCGTACAAACCAGGCTATTACCGAAGAGTCTATAAAGAACTTTATTGAGGAGTTGAATGTGAGCGAGGATATCAAGAAAGAACTTCGTGCCATTACTCCGCACAATTATACGGGAATGTAAAACAACGATAAATGGTGAATGATTAAGCTGGAAAGACGGTGAAGATTGTCGGCAGGTAAATCAGGCTGCTTTCACTCATTAACCGTCAATCGGCAGTCATTGACCATTTATCATCAAACATTAATAACGGCCGTGAGGCCGACAAGTCTAATTTTATTCGAATAAAAAACATGAGTACAGAAAATGAAAGCTGGCGCAATGCGTCAGGTTCTGAAAATGCGGGTACTGACCGTGATGGTAATCAGTACAGAGGTGCCGCTTTTGGCCGTTCTTCTTATAATCGTGAAAACAATGGTGAGCGTCCGTACCGGCCGCGCTTCAATGCCGAGAATGGTGGGCGTGGCCCCAAAAATTATGGTAGCGAACGCCCTTACCGGCCGCGCTTTAACAGTGAAAATGGCGAACGCCCGCAGCGTCCGTCGGGCAATAGTTACCGCCCGCGTTTCAACAACAACGGGGAAGGCAGTGAGCGTCCGCAACGCGCTTATGGCAATGGCGAACGTCCGTATCGGCCGCGGTTTAATTCGGAAAATGGCGGTGAGCGTCCGCAACGTCCGCGCTTCAATCCGAATGGCGAAAACGGCGGTCACGCACAGCGTCCTTACAGTGGCGGTGAACGTCCGCAACGTCCGCGGTTTAATCCGAATGCCGAAAATGGCGGCCATGCACAGCGTCCCCGCTTTACTCCCGGAAACGGACGTAGCGGTGGTTTTGGAGGAGGGAATGCGTATGGACGTCCCCAACGTCCGCGTACGGCCGATTACAATCCGAATGCGAAGTATAGCAAGAAGAAACAGATAGAATACAAAGAGCAGTTTGTTGACCCGAACGAACCTATCCGCCTGAACAAGTTCTTGGCCAATGCCGGGGTTTGCTCGCGCCGTGAGGCCGACGAGTTTATCACGGCCGGTGTGGTTTCGGTAAACGGACAGGTGGTGACGGAATTGGGTACCAAGATCAAGCGCAGCGATGAAGTGAAATTCCACGACCAGGTGGTGAGCATTGAACGCAAGATTTATGTCTTGCTCAACAAGCCCAAGGATACGGTGACCACTTCGGACGATCCGCAGGCACGCCGTACGGTGATGGATTTGGTGAAAGGTGCCTGTGACGAGCGTATCTATCCGGTTGGCCGTCTGGACCGTAATACAACCGGTGTGCTGTTGCTGACCAATGACGGCGATTTGGCCTCGAAGCTGACGCATCCCAAATATCTGAAGAAGAAAATATACCATGTTCATCTGGACAAGAACCTGACACGTGCTGACATGGAGCAGATTGCTGCCGGTATCCAGCTGGATGATGGTGAAATACATGCAGATGCCATCAGCTATACGGACGAGAACAAGAAAAACGATGTGGGCATTGAAATTCACTCGGGCAAAAACCGCATCGTGCGCCGTATTTTTGAATCGCTGGGCTATAAGGTAGTGAAGCTGGATCGTGTGTACTTTGCCGGTCTGACCAAGAAAGGGCTTCGCCGGGGTGACTGGCGCTATCTGACAGAACAGGAGGTAAACTTCCTGCGTATGGGGTCGTTTGAATAAAGACCGTGAATTTTTACAGGAATCAAAAAAAGTTGGGGAGTTAGGTCGATTCGCAGATGTTTCGGCTTAACTCCTGAAATATAATAACGAATATGGAAAAAATCAGTAGAACAAAGATTGTGGACCTGCTGAAACGGGAAGATTTTGGCACGATGGTCAACGTAAAAGGATGGGTACGTACCCGCAGAGGCAGCAAACAGGTAAACTTTATTGCACTGAATGACGGTTCTACAATAAATAATGTACAGATTGTAGTCGATTTGGCAAACTTTGACGAGGCTGTATTGAAAGACATTACGACTGGTGCCTGTTTGAGTGTGAACGGTGTGCTGACCGAATCGGTGGGTGCCGGGCAGAAGGCAGAAATACAGGCACGCGAAATAGAGGTGCTGGGCACATGCGACAATGCATATCCCTTGCAGAAAAAAGGGCACTCCATGGAGTTCCTGCGTGAAATAGCCCATCTGCGTCCCCGTACCAATACTTTCGGGGCTGTGTTCCGCATCCGCCACAACATGGCGATTGCCATCCATACATTCTTCCATCAGAAGGGTTTCTTCTATTTCCATACACCCATCATTACGGCTTCCGACTGCGAAGGTGCCGGACAGATGTTTCAGGTGACCACGAAAAACCTTTACGACCTGAAGAAGGATGAGAACGGTTCCATTATTTACGATGACGATTTCTTCGGCAAGCAGGCCAGCCTGACGGTTTCGGGACAGTTGGAAGGTGAGCTTGCCGCTACGGCGCTGGGTGCCATTTATACGTTTGGGCCTACGTTCCGTGCTGAAAACTCCAATACACCGCGCCACTTGGCCGAGTTCTGGATGATTGAACCGGAAGTGGCTTTTGCTGATCTGCCCGAACTGATGGATTTGGAAGAGGAATTTATCAAGTTCTGTGTGAAATGGGCGCTCGACAATTGCCGTGATGACCTGGAATTCCTCAACAAAATGGTGGACAAAGGCTTGATAGAACGTCTGCAGAAGGTGGTTGGCACCGAGTTCGTGCGTCTGCCTTACACCGAAGGTATCAAGATTTTGGAAGCGGCCGTGGCCAAGGGACACAAGTTCGAGTTCCCGGTTTATTGGGGCTGCGACCTGGCCAGCGAGCACGAACGCTATCTGGTTGAGGAGCATTTCCAGAAACCTGTTATCATGACCGATTATCCGAAGGAAATCAAGGCGTTCTATATGAAACAGAACGAGGACGGAAAGACGGTGCAGGGTACGGACGTGCTGTTCCCGCAGATTGGCGAGATTATCGGCGGCAGTGTGCGTGAGGAAAATTACGACAAGCTGATGGCCCGCATCACTGAACTGAACATCCCGATGAAGGATATGTGGTGGTATCTGGATACGCGTAAGTATGGCACGTGTCCGCATGCCGGTTTCGGATTGGGCTTTGAACGCCTGCTGTTGTTTGTTACCGGTATGGCCAACATCCGTGACGTAATTCCGTTCCCGCGTACACCACGCAATGCGGAGTTTTAAGACTTTGATGGAATAATGTTTAAGGAGGGAGTGTGTCAGCAAAAAACGATGCACTCCCTTGTATTATATATCGCTTGCGGAAGTAACAGGTCGGAAGCAAATTTGTAACGGGTTGGAAGCAGGCTTGTAACAGGTTATGAGCAGATTCGCAACAGGTTACTACCAAAACCGCTTCATATGAGGTGGTGATGCCTTTCAACCTTTGTCGTTACGCTTGGAAAACAGGTGTCAGACCAATTTTTAAAAACTTTGAGAAATACAACCAATTATGAAAACAACAACACTACTGCTTTGTGCATGTGCGGTCATGTTCGCGGCATCGTGCACTTCCCGGAAAACAATGAAACAAAGAGCGGGCAATCCCATATTTGACGGTCGGTATGCCGACCCCGAAGGGGCTATCTTGGATGGAAAATACTGGATTTTTCCCACCCGCTCATTGCTTTTTGACGAACAGGTTTCGTTTGACGCTTTTTCTTCGCCCGATTTGGTTACGTGGACAAAACATGAGAATATCCTTGATACGGTGGCGGTGAAGTGGGTCAAAAGGGCCATGTGGGCGCCTGCCATTCTTGAAAAAGGAGGCATGTATTACTTCTTTTTTGGGGCAAACGATATGTATCACGATGGCGAGGGTGGCATTGGAGTGGCCGTGGCCAGTCGTCCGGAGGGCCCTTATAAGGATTTGTTGGGACGTCCGTTGATAGACAAGATCATAAACGGGGCGCAGCCCATCGACCAGTTTGTCTTTAAAGATGCCGACGATACATACTACATGTTTTACGGCGGTTGGCGGCATTGCAATGTAGGGCGGCTTAAGGATGACTTTACCGGATTCATTCCTTTTGAAGACGGTGAACTGTTTAAAGAAGTAACCCCTGAAAATTATGTAGAAGGGCCTTTTATGTTCATACGGAACGGGAAATATTACTTTATGTGGTCGGAAGGAAATTGGACACAGGATGATTATTGTGTGGCTTATGCCATTGCCGACAGCCCGATGGGGCCTTTTAAACGTATTGGAAAAGTATTGCAGTCTGATATGCAGGTGGGAACTGGTGCCGGGCATCATTCTGTGATATTCGAGCCTGAATCAGGACGTTATTATATGGTTTACCACCGTCACCCGATAGGCAGTACGGATGGTAACGACCGTGTGGTGTGTATTGATGAGATGCATTTTGATGAAGAAGGTTATATCAAGCCTGTTGTAATTACCAATGAAGGGGTAGAGGCAAATCCGTTGCAGTAGTAACAGCTTTTTTTATTATATTACTCAAGTTTCGCAAGTGCGAAACTTGCAGGAGTTAAAGGAGTTAAAAGGAGTTATCGCCCACCAAGGTGGGCTTAGGAGTTAAAGCCGATAGCTCAAAGTGTATGGTCGGCATCCTTTTCACAAAGGTATTGGCTTAACTCCTTAACTTTTTAACTACAACCGATTAATGAACTTGCGAAACTTAAGTTATATTAAAAACACAAAATTATGAAAACAAATCGACAAATCTTATTGCTTGTGCTCCTTTTGTGCGGATTTTTGCAGACCGGATTTCTGTCTGCACAACGGGTGGCTGAAATTCGTTCCGCTTTGTTAAGAAGAAAAGGTTGGCATGATTGATTTTGGGAATTTTTTATGTTCTTATTTTTAAGAGTTATGACTATGAAATATATGTTTTTAACAGTGGCATGTGCTGTTTTGGTAATACTTTTTGGTTGCGTGCAGCCTGAAATCGGGAAAGAGTCGGAAAAGGAAATGGACCGTTTTGTGTCTGAATTGATGGCAAAGATGACTTTGCGTGAAAAGTTGGGACAGTTGAACTTGCCTTCGGGTGGTGATATGTTGACGGGAACGGTTATGAGTGGTGAGTTGTCTGAGCAAATACGAAAGCAGGAAATAGGCGGTTTCTTCAATGTGAAAGGAGTGGAAAAAATACGCGAATTACAACGCATTGCAGTAGAAGAAACCCGTTTGGGAATACCATTGGTTGTAGGTGCGGATATTATTCATGGTTATCGGACGGTTTTCCCTATTCCGTTGGCTTTGGCATGTAGTTGGGATACGATTGCAGTGGAGCGTATGGCGCAAGTTGCTGCAAAAGAGGCATCTGCCAATGGTATTTGCTGGACATTCAGTCCCATGGTGGATATTTGCCGTGATGCGCGTTGGGGGCGTATCGCCGAAGGCAATGGAGAGGATCCTTACCTGGGGGCTGTCATGGCAAGAAATTATGTGAAAGGTTATCAGGGAGAAGATTTGCAGCGGTCAGACACTAGCATCATGGCTTGTCTCAAGCATTTTGCGCTGTATGGTGCATCTGAATCGGGACGTGACTACAATGTTGTGGATATGAGCCGTGTTTATATGTATAACTATTATTTCCCGCCTTATCGGGCAGCCGTTGAAGCTGGCGTTGGAACAGTGATGAGTTCGTTCAATACAGTTGATGGTATTCCGGCTACAGCCAATAAGTGGTTGATTGATGATGTGTTGCGTAAGCAATGGGGATTTGAAGGCATGTTGGTTACCGATTATAATTCAATTGGTGAAATGAATACACATGGGGTAGCTGATGTAAACGATGCGGCTGTGATGGCTATGAACGCGGGTACGGATATGGACATGGTTACCAAGAGCTTTTTAGATCCATTGGAACAGGCTTTGACCGAGGGAAAGGTGTCGGAAAAACGGATTGATGAAGCATGCCGTCGTGTATTGGAGATGAAATATAAACTTGGTTTGTTTGATAATCCTTATAAATATTGTGATACGCTTAGGGCTTCCCGGGAGACTTTTACAGCCGAAAACCGTGCGGTGGCAAGAAATATTGCAGCAGAGACTTTCGTGTTATTAAAGAATGAGAAAGGGTTATTGCCTCTGACTGGGAAAAAACGTATCGGTCTGATTGGGCCGATGGGGGA